>BFBZ01000010.1_pt294 | contig 215547 bp, 209 predicted proteins | sample 1888401 | NCBI WGS metagenome assembly BFBZ01 (sample SAMD00112614, study PRJDB3348) | symbiont metagenome | host: Chara braunii
GGGTGATTCTCGGACCGAAACGGCCTTCGCGCTACGGCCAGCTGCGCCGGGAACCGCGCCGCGACGGTTTGTCCACCATCGAGGCGGCCGCGCTCCTGCTGGCCGCGCTGGAGAAGCGACCGGACATCGCCACAGCGTTAACGGACAGTTTCGAGCGGATGCTGGCAAGATTCCGCGAAGTACAGGCCAAAATGCCGGAATTGGCGCCAAAGCCGAAGAAGAAGGATTACCGGAAGCGCCGGCGCTAGCTCTGCGCCTTGGTTGCCTATCGGGCGGAGGGCGTATATGAAATGCGCCGCAAGGGGCCACGTGGCGGAGTGGTTACGCAACGGTCTGCAAAACCGTGTACACCAGTTCAATTCTGGTCGTGGCCTCCACTCATCTCATCAATGGCTTGCAGCCAACAAATGAGAAGCCGCATTAGCTCGCGGCGTACCAACCTTCAGGAAACGGAATCAGCGGCCACGGCGCCTGGTTGTCATTGGCCGCGCGCGGCGGCGGCTGAATGCGAGGCGAGGGTTGGGCCACGAAATCCTCCTGGGCAATGGGCGCGATCGCCGTTCGCACGGCGTCCAGCAGCAGATCAAATTCGACTTCGCTCATCGCGCTCTCCGAGGTTCGAGAGCGCAATGGTCGCAAAACTGTCTTCGGTCCGGATTGAGCGATTCGTTCGAATTTTAGGAAAAGAACGATGGCGCCCGGTTTGGTTAATAAATCAATGATCCGTTCGGGAACCTAGGTCGGCCCGGCCGCACCTCGTGTGAGACAAATCACATCTGTCGAAAAACTCTTCCCGGAATTCCCGGCAGTATAGATAGCCATCAATTAACGCGGGAATTTTAGGGTGGCGTGACAATGAAGGCAAGCACGCACGGGTTTTGCCGGTCGAACGTTGCATCGGATCGCTCGCCGGCGGCACGGTGGCGCGCCCGGACTTCATCGTTTCCGCGCGAGCAAATTCCCGATGGCCGTACGATTGCAGTCATGCCAGCTTGGCGAGGTCGCACGGCAGCAGGGTCTTGAATTGAGCCAGCGCCTGTCGCGCCTTCTTCGGCGGCAGTGCGATCGCGTGACGCACGGCGGCCGCGATCAGCGTCATGGTCAGCGCTGAGAAGATGGCGAGGGTGGCCGCCGGCATATCGGGTGCGACCCGTCTCACCGCATCAGACAGCAGGCCGGAGAGCGCGGCCATGTCGTCAGCGTCGAGCTTTTGCAGGGCGCGGTCGGCTTGCGTCGCCTGCCAGATGTCGCGCATCACCGGTTCGCGCATGAACATCTCGTAGTAGCTGTCGACGATCCGGCACAGCGCCGGATGCAGGTCGCGCGCAGCCGTCACGGCGGCCAGATCACGCCTGACGCATTCACGCCCGATCGCATTGTGCCGTTCCGCCAGCGTGCCGATGATCGCGGCCTTGTCCGGAAAATACTGGTAGAGCGAGCCGAATGCGACGCCGCTGCGCGTGACGATGTCGCTCATGCGGAGAGCCTCGCTGCCCCTTTCCGCCATGATCTCCGTCGCGCAGGCCAGGATATGCTCGAAGCGCTCGCGGCTGCGCTGCTGCGCCGGGGCAAGCCGTGCCAGCCCGGGCAGGGGCACTCCCGCCGCCGGTGCGGCCTTTCGTCTTGCCATCGCGCTCCTCCGCATTCCGGCTTGACGTCATTAATACGAGAGTTTATCGCATTCTACAAATACGAGTACTACTCGCATTTTGAGATGGAACGATGCGCCAGATCCTGACCTCGGGCCTGCTGTGGTTTTCCGCACTCGGCTGCGGCCTGCTTGCCGGGCTCTATTTCGCATTCTCGGCCTTCGTCATGACCGCGCTCGGCCGGATCGATCAGGCCGCCGGCATCTCGGCGATGAACGCTATCAATGGCGACATTGTCCGCTCGCCGTTCATGCCGGTCTTCCTCGGCACCACGCTGTCCTGCGCCGTGCTGATCGTGCTCGGCGGACTGCGATGGCAGGAGCCCGGCGCCGCAGCGATGATTGGCGGCGGTATCGTCTATGTCGTCGGCATGTTCATCGTCACAATCATCTGCAACGTCCCGCTGAACGATCAACTCGCGGCAGCCGACCCCGCGAGCGCCGCCGCCGCGCCGCTTTGGGCGCGTTATCTGGCCGACTGGACCTTCTGGAACCATGTGCGGACCGTCGCCTCGCTTGCAGCGACCGCGTTGTTCATCGCAGCCATCGCTGCACGCTGATCCCAAATGGCGGAAGGCTCCGGGCTGCTTGGCGACCCCGGTACCAAGGCCGCCTCGTTCATCGCGCAATGATCTCGGGCGCGCGACTGGCGCCCGAGCCAGAATCACAGCCGCGGCGGAATGGCCGCGCCCGGCAGGATGTCCGGGCGCCTGGCGCGGCAATAGCCGGACATCCGGAACGGGCCTATATCGCCTGGGATGCCGGCAAACCCTTGCAATGCAGAGGTTTACCGTCCCGCGCTAAAGTTTCGGCGGAGGCCCATTTGGTTCTTTGCAAGGCCGAAAGGCTTTGTTATACGCTGCCCGCTCGCGAACGGATGTTCGCTTATTCCTCGGTAGCTCAGCGGTAGAGCATTCGACTGTTAATCGAATGGTCGCTGGTTCGAATCCAGCCCGGGGAGCCAGCTCTGCTGGCCCCATCAATCCCTCCCATTGGCAATCACAAGCACGTGGTCCGCAACATGCAGACCAAAATCGTCGTCAAATCGACTCAATAGCCATCGAGACTGCTCTCGCCGGGTGTTGAGAGGTGATTCTGATGGCGATTAACCTGATCGACCTGTCGATGCCGCAGCCGACGCTCGTTCCCAATGATGCGCCCGACATCAGCGACGATGAGTGCGTCCGCCGCCTCGCCAAGGCCGTCGAGGCACACGATTCCGAGCATCTCGATGAAGTAGCACGCCTGATCGGCCGGCTCGCCGTCACGATCGAGTAGACGGTACCGCCGGGCACGTTCTGCACGCCAACGCCGTGTTGCGTTTTGGCGGAGCTTGTTCCAAAAGATGGCCCTGTTCTAGCTTCTCCAGCGGCAATGCCGCGACTTGCAGGGTCCCGCCAATGACCGGTTTTTCGACCGCGCGCCAGTACATGGTGGATGGTCAGGTGCGTCCGAGCGACGTGACCGACGATCGAATTCTCGAAGCCATGCTGACGGTGCCGCGCGAGGTCTTCGTGCCGGCCAGCAAGCAGGCTCTGGCCTATCTCGACCTCGATCTCGATGTGACCGAGGGCGGCACGGCCAAGCGCTATCTGATCACGCCGGCACTGCTTGCGCGGATGCTGCAGGCCGCCGAGATCAAGGCCACCGACCGCGTCCTGGTGGTCGGCTGCGCCACCGGCTACGCCGCGGCCGTCGTCGCGCGCTTCGCCGCCGAGGTCAGCGCGACCGAGAGCGATCCGACGCTGGTTGCCAAGGCGACCGCCGCGGTCGCCCAGCTCGGCATCCAGAATGTGACCGTCAAGACCGCAGCCGCTGCCGATGGGGATGCCACCGGCGCACCGTTTGATGTCATCGTTCTCAATGGAGCAACCGAGATTGTCCCGACCGGGCTGTTCGGCCAGCTCAAGGAGGGAGGCCGGCTGGTCGGGGTGTTCGGCCTGACSCCGCCGCCGCGCGCCACCCTCGTGACGCATTCACACGGGGATTTCGGACATCGCGAATTGTTCGATGCGACGGCCCCCGTGCTGCCTGGATTCGAACAGCTTCCCGCCTTCGTCTTCTGACGCTACCGCGCTGCACCGGTTGATAAAATCCCGTTCTGAATCAGAAGTGTGGCCCGTTTGCCCCACGTGAAGAGTTTCCACCATGTTCCGTTGCGGGGTAGTTCCGTTGCCCTTACCTGCGGACTAAGGTGAGGCCGGACTCACTTCGTCTGAAGCGACGCCGGACTCTCGTGCTTGTGGAGACGGCGACTAAAAAATGAATGGATTACCGGGGATGCGTGGGGTGAAGGTTGTCACCGCGGCTGCTATTGCGGTCCTTCTGCTGGCTGAGTTGGGCCCGGTGCCCGCTCTGGCCGATACAATCGAGGCCGCACTGGTGCGGTCCTACCAAAACAATCCCCAGCTGAACGCACAGCGTGCGTTGGTGCGGTCGACYGACGAAAACGTGCCGCAAGCACTCTCGGGTTACCGCCCMAAGGTCTCGCTGACCGCRAGTGCSGGGTATCARTACACTGACCAGGAGCTGACGGGGKCSAAGACYGCGATCARCAGCCCRCAAAATCCGGCCAGTGCGGGGCTGACGGTCAACCAGTCGCTGTTCAACGCCCAGACCCCGCARCGGGTCCGKGCSGCCGAAAGCCAGGTCTCGTCCGCGCGCGAAGGTTTGCGCGTGCTCGARCAGACCGTGATCCTGAGCGCGGCCACSATCTAYATGGAYTATCTCCGSGACGCMGCGATCGTCGAGGTTCAGCGCAGCAATACCCGCGTGCTYGAGCARACSCTGAAGCAGACCCAGGATCGCTTCAATGTGGGCGAAGTGACGCGCACCGACGTYGCGCAGTCYGAGGCGCAGCTTGCGGCCGGCCGYACCCAGCAGCTRACSGCCGAATCGAATCTSACYACGACGCGCTCGAATTTCCGYCGCATCATCGGCAACGAGCCGGAGAATCTTGCTCCGGGTTCRCCGGTCGACCGCTTTCTGCCGGSGACRYTRGCCGCRGCCGTGGAGCTWKCSCTGACCCAGAACCCGAACGTCACCGCCGCGATGTACGGYGTCGACGTCAACTTCCTGCAGACCAAGGTGGCCGAGGGGGCGYTGCTTCCGACGGTTGCGYTGCAGGCGACGGTGACYGAAGGCTACCARCAGCAATTGTCGGTCAAYCGGCTSTTCAACGCMGCGGCGAACGTCCAGGTGTCGGTGCCGCTCTATCARGGCGGYGCSGAGTACTCGCTGATCCGGCAGTCCAAGGAATCGCTGGCGCAGCARCGCCTSGTCCTGGARCAGACCCGCGATCAGGCCCGTGCCAATGTCGTCACCGCGTGGGGCCAGCTGGTCGCCGGCAAGTCGCAGGTGGCGTCGGCGCAGGCGCAGGTCACCGCGTCTGAAATCGCCTTGAACGGCGTCCGCGAGGAAGCCAAGGCCGGTCAGCGCACGACGCTCGACGTGCTCAACGCGCAGCAGGCGCTGGTCAACGCCCGCAACGCGCTGGTCACCGCACAGCACGACCGCGTCGTCGCGTCCTACAACGTGCTGAACGCGATCGGCCGGCTGTCGCCACAGGTGATGGGCCTGAAGACCAACGTCTACGATCCGAGCGTGCACTACCACCAGATTCGGGATAGCTGGGCCGGCGTGCGCACGCCTGACGGCCGCTAAGCAGCTTCGCGTCCAAACGCATTCACTTCATCACCATCTGTCGCGCCTTGTTTGTGGTTCTGAGTTAATCAGGACCACAAGCAAGCGCGTTTGCTTGCAATCGATAATTGGCCTGACATACCGTTTTGTCGGGCAGCAAGGCGATTCGCGGCGAGCCGGCGTTGCGTGACGACAGGTGCGACGCCACCTGTGATCACGCTGCATTGGGCGACACGAAGCTTGCACWRGGCCGCGGGTGGGCTTGATCTGGGGACAAGTCGGGCAGGGRGYCRTGAAAATCTCCGCCCGCATYATCGGAACCGGCGAATCCTCTCGRGCTTGATGTAAAATAGTTTCGATGTGGAGTCGGAGATGACGCAACCTGCGAAGGTCCAAGAGCCCTCGATGGAGGAGATTCTGGCGTCGATCCGTCGCATCATCGCCGACGACGAGGCGAAGCCTGCCGCGGCAGAGAAGCCTGCTGTTGCCGCCGCCCCACCGGCGCCTCCGAAGGCTGAGCCGGTGTCACCTCCAGCCGCAGCCAAGCCCGCGATGAAGAGCCCGCCGCCCGCAGCACCCCCGGCCGCGAAGGCCGCCGCGCCTGCGCCGAAGTCGTCGCCGCCTGCGCCCGCGCCGGCCGCGAGCAACAGTCAGGACGATATCGACTCGCTGCTGGCCAGCCTCGACGAGGCGACGCCCGCGGCCGAGATCAGGCCGGCACAGCCCGAAGCCGACGTGTTCGAGCTTACCGACGACATGGCGCTGCCGGATCCGGCACCGGCGCAAGCCGCCAAGCCATCGTTCCGCAAGGTTGAGCCGCAGGACGACGTCGAGTTTACGGATCCCTCGGCGCGAAGCCGCCCGCCGGTCCAGGAACCCGTCCGGGAGCCGGTTCGAGAGCCGCCGGCGATCGAGACCGCGCAGCCGATGCAGCAGATCATATCGGGAACCACGATGCGGGCGGTGGAATCCGCCTTCAACTCGTTGGCCAACACCGTGCTGAGCAACAATGCTCGGACGCTGGAGGATCTGGTCAAGGAGATGCTGCGGCCGATGTTGAAGTCCTGGCTGGACGACAATCTGCCGGGTCTGGTCGAGCGGATCGTCAAGGCCGAGATCGAGCGGGTATCCCGCGGGCGCTAGCTCCCCCGGTCGCGAGGGCCTTGGCGGCCCTTATTCACCCCCAAATCCCCAAAGTTTCGGTTCGGATAGGATCAGGACCGAAACTCCAGTTCCCTGGTTTGGCGCGTTTTCTTCACGCGAACCGGTGTCCACTTCGCTCTAAAACGCTCCGAACGCCGTCACTGCGCGCAAGTCCGGTTGACTTGGTGCGCTCCGGCGGCTTTCTACCCTTTCCCCATGGTCCACAGCGCATTGTCATGATCGAGAAAAACTACCAGCCCGCCGATATCGAGCACCGGATGGCCCAGATCTGGGAGGACAGCGGAGCGTTCAAGGCCGGCCGGCCGGAACGCAAGGACGCCGCGCCTTTCACCATCGTGATCCCGCCGCCGAACGTAACCGGCTCGCTACACATGGGTCACGCGCTCAACAACACGCTGCAAGACATCCTGTGCCGCTTCGAGCGGATGCGCGGCCGCGACGTGCTGTGGCAGCCCGGCACCGACCACGCCGGCATCGCCACCCAGATGGTGGTCGAGCGCCAACTGATGGAACGGCAGCAGCCGGGCCGGCGCGATATGGGCCGCGCCAAATTCCTCGAGCGGGTCTGGCAGTGGAAGGCCGAGAGCGGCGGTACCATCGTCAACCAGCTCAAGCGCCTTGGCGCGTCCTGCGACTGGTCGCGCGAGCGCTTCACCATGGACGAGGGGCTGTCGCGCGCCGTCGTCAAGGTGTTCGTCGAGTTGCACCGCGAGGGGCTGATCTACAAGGACAAGCGGCTGGTCAACTGGGACCCCAAGCTGCTCACCGCGATCTCCGATCTCGAGGTGGTGCAGAGGGAAATCAAGGGCCATCTCTGGTACCTGCGCTATCCGATCGAGGGCCGCAGCTTCAGCCCCGACGATCCCAAATCGTTCATCGTGGTCGCGACGACACGTCCCGAGACGATGCTCGGCGACACCGCGGTCGCGGTCCATCCCGACGACGAGCGCTATACCGATCTGGTCGGCAAGCATGCCATCCTGCCGCTGGTCGGCCGCAGGATTCCGATCGTCGCCGACGACTATTCCGATCCCGAAAAGGGCTCGGGCGCGGTCAAGGTGACGCCGGCGCACGACTTCAACGACTTCGAGATCGGCAAGCGCCACGGCCTGCCGCAGATCAGCGTGCTCGACCAGGAAGGCTGCCTCAGCCTTTCCGGCAACGAGGATTATCTGCGCGATTTGCCTGTTGGCGCCGACGAGTTCGCCGCCGAGTTCGACAAGATCGAGCGCTTCGCCGCGCGCAAGAAGATTGTCGCACGACTGGAGGAGTTCGGCTTCCTCGAGCGGATCGAGCCAAACACCCACATGGTGCCGCATGGCGACCGCTCCGACGTCGTGATCGAGCCCTATCTGACCGACCAGTGGTACGTTGACGCCCATACGCTGGCGCAGCCGGCGATGGCGGCGGTGCGCTCGGGCGAGACCACCTTCGTGCCGAAGAACTGGGAAAAGACCTATTTCGAGTGGATGGAGAACATCCAGCCCTGGTGCATCTCGCGCCAGCTCTGGTGGGGCCATCAGATTCCGGCGTGGTACGGGCCCGACGGCAAGGTGTTCGTTGCCGAGACCGAGGAAGAGGCCGTCGGCAACGCGCTCGGCTACTACGTCGAGCAGGAGGTCATCACGCCGGAGCAGGGCCACGACATGGCCACCGATCCTGCCAAGCGCGAGGGCTTCATCACGCGCGACGAGGACGTGCTGGACACCTGGTTCTCCTCGGCGCTGTGGCCGTTCTCGACGCTCGGCTGGCCGGACGATACGGCCGAGATGAAACGCTACTACCCGACCAATACGCTCGTTACGGGTTTCGACATCATCTTCTTCTGGGTCGCCCGGATGATGATGATGGGTCTGCATTTCACGAAGCAGGCGCCGTTCTCGACCGTCTACATCCACCGTCTCGTCCTTGACGAGAAGGGCTCCAAGATGTCGAAGTCGAAGGGCAACGTCATCGACCCGCTCGGCGTGATCGACGAATACGGCGCCGACGCGCTGCGTTTCGCGCTGACCCGCGAGGCGGCGCAGGGCCATAACATCCGTATGTCGCCGCACCTGGTCGAGACCAACCGCAATTTCGCGACCAAGTTCTGGAATGCCTGCCGCTTCGCCGAGATGAACGGCTGCGTGAAGCCGGACGATTTCGATCCGAAGACCGCCAAGGAAACCCTGAATCGCTGGATCGCGCACGAGACCTCGCGCGTTACCCGCGAGGTGACCGAGACGATCGAGGATCATCGTTTCAACGATGCGGCCGGCGCAATCTACCGCTTCGTCTGGAACGTGTTCTGCGACTGGTATCTCGAGCTCGCCAAGCCGGTGCTGATGGGCGAGGAGGGGGCGGCGAAGACCGAGACCCGCGCCATGATCGCCTGGGCGCGTGACGAGATCGTCAAGCTCCTGCATCCGTTCATGCCCTTCATCACCGAGGAGCTGTGGGCGGTGACCGCGAAGCGCGACGGCCTGCTGGTGCTGGCGGCCTGGCCGCGCAAGTCGGGCGTCACCGGCGAGCAGCTGGCGGCGATCGCGACCGCAGGGCCAATGGTCGACCCGATCATTCCGCCGGTCATTGCCGCGCTCGATGCCGATGAGTTCAGCGATCCCGCGGCCGAGGCCGAGATCGGCTGGGTGGTCGATCTCGTCACCGCGATGCGCTCGGTGAAGGCGGAGATGAACATCCCGCCGTCGACGCTGACGCCGCTGGTGATCGTGACCACATCCGACGAGACGCGGGATCGCGCGCAGCGTTGGAACGACACCATCAAGCGCCTCGCGCGACTGTCGGACATCTCGTTCGCGGACGCCGCGCCGGAAGGCGCCGTGCAGCTTCTGGTGCGCGGTGAAGTCGTCGCGCTACCGCTGAAGGGCGTGATCGATCTTGCCGCCGAACGGGCCCGGCTGGAGAAGGAGCTCGGCAAGGCCGACGCCGACATCAAGCGGGTCGACGCGAAACTCTCCAACGAGAAGTTCGTCGCCAACGCGCCGGAAGAGCTCGTCGAGGAAGAGAAGGAAAAGCGCGCGGCGGCGCAGGAGCGCCGGGCCAAGATCCTCGAGGCGATCGAGCGGCTGAAGAAGGCGTCGTAGCGGACGCCTTCCTCATCGACATCTTGGCGCTCAGAACCGCTTGCTGAGGAATTTCGATCCCCTCAGCCCGTAGCGCCACGGCAGCTCGACGGCCTTGGTGATGCCGATCCGGATCCCGGTGACGATCTCGGGCGTCTCCAGCCGCGCATGCAGTGCAATCGGGGGACGGTCGAGCGGCAATTCGCTATGGGCGATGGTGATGCCCATCGCCTCGCACAGCTTGCCCGGCCCCGAGCACAGCGCGCGCTCATCCTCGATCCCGCGCCGCCGGCGCATCGCGGCGAGGCCGTGGGTCGGCTCGATCGCGCGGATCAGCACCGCGCTGGCCGAGCCGGCTTCCTCGCAGACGAAATTGACGCACCAATGGATGCCGTAGGAGCGGTAGACATAAGAGAAGCCCGGCGGCCCGAACATCACCTGGTTGCGCGGGGTCGGGCCGTTGTACGAGTGGGCCGCCGGTTCGGTGTGATGGTAGGCCTCGACCTCGGTGATGATGCCGCCGACGTCACCAACCAGGAAGGTCACGCCGATCAGGTCGGGCGCGACCTCGAGGACGCTGCGATCGAAGAAGCCGCGTTTCAGCGCCTTGCCGAGGCGCGGCGCGGTCGCACGGGTCGTTCGCGGTTTTTGAGCCATTTTGAGGTGGGAATCGGCATGGAACGGACTGCAACACTGCCAATATCCGGGCTGATCTGCTAGGGTCGCGGCGCGGGTTGCGAGCCGCGTCTACACCGATTAGCTATGGTTTCTCGCGACTTGCAGGCACCTATGGTCACCATCGTCGACACCATCTCCTCAACCCAGCTCCGCCCGCGTCACCCTGAAAAGGTGAACCGGCCCGACGCCGTGTCGCCGCCGAAGCCGGACTGGATCCGGGTTCGTGCGCCGAACACCCGCGGCTATGCGGATACGCGCAAGATCGTGAAGGAGAACGGCCTCGTCACGGTTTGCGAGGAGGCGGGTTGCCCCAACATCGGTGAGTGCTGGGACAAGAAGCACGCCACCTTCATGATCATGGGCGACACCTGCACGCGCGCCTGTGCGTTCTGCAACGTCAAGACCGGCATGCCCGGCGCGCTCGATGCCGATGAGCCCGAGCACGTCGCCGAGGCGGTGTCCAAGCTGGGACTGGCCCACGTCGTCATCACCTCGGTCGACCGTGACGACCTCGCCGATGGCGGAGCCGAGCATTTCGCGCAAGTGATCCGCGCGATCCGCGCGCGCTGCCCGACCACCACGATCGAGATCCTGACGCCGGACTTCCTGCGCAAGGACGGTGCGCTGGAGCGCGTGGTCGCGGCCAAGCCCGACGTCTTCAACCACAATCTGGAGACCGTGCCGTCGCGCTACCTGACGGTCCGTCCCGGTGCGCGCTATTTCCATTCGATCCGACTCTTGCAGCGGGTCAAGGAGATCGATCCGACCATCTTCACCAAGTCCGGCATCATGGTCGGCCTCGGCGAGGAGCGGCACGAGGTGTTGCAGGTGATGGACGATCTGCGCTCGGCCGAGGTCGATTTCCTGACCATCGGCCAGTATCTCCAGCCGACCCGCAAGCATCACGCCGTGATGCGCTATGTGACCCCGGACGAATTCGCCGGCTACGAGCGCGTCGCCTATACCAAGGGTTTCCTGATGGTGTCGGCGAGCCCGCTGACGCGCTCGTCGCATCATGCCGGCGAGGACTTTGCCAAATTGCAGGCGGCGCGCACGGCCCGCGGTCGCTAGATATTGCAGACGGCGGCGAGCCGGCGCCAGCGCGCGCCATTGCGCGATCGAGCCTCGACCGAACCTTGGACTGGACCAATGCAGCGCGTTCTGGTGATGGGATCGTCGGGATCCGGCAAGTCGACCTTTGCCCGGCGGCTGTCCGGGATCACGGGCATCCCGACCGTGTCGATCGATGCGCTGTTCTGGAAGCCGGGTTGGGTCGAGTCCAACAGGGACGAATTCCAGCGCCGCATGACCGAGGCCGCGCGCGAGCCGCGCTGGATCATGGACGGGAACTACACCAGGAACGGTGCGGGTGAGCTGCGCCGGCAGCTCTCCGATACGATCATCTGGTTCGACTTGCCGCGATCGACCTGCATGCTCGGGATTTTCCGGCGCATCGCCGGAAGCTACGGCCGGGTTCGCGCCGAGATGGCGGAGGGTTGCCCGGAGAAGATCGACCTTGAATTCTTCCGCTATGTCTGGACCTATCGCCAACAGCAGCGGCCGAAGCTGATCGAATATTTCCAAGGTTTGCGCCCTGATCAGTCGCTGGTCTGCTTCACCCACCGGGCGCAGGCGGACGACTATCTGAAGGGCCTCGCGCTCACGCTAAACCGTGCAAGAAACCTCACAAGTATCCACTGATGCCTCGATTCTCCAGCAAGCGGCGGGTCCACCATTCCGCCCCGCAAATGTTCGATCTGGTCGCCGACGTCGAGCGCTATCCGGAATTCGTGCCGCTGTGCCAGGCGCTCAAGATCCGCCAGCGGACGCCAAAGGAAGACGGCACCGAAATCGTGGTGGCCGACATGACGGTCTCCTTCAAGCTGGTGCGCGAGACCTTCACCAGCAAGGTGACGCTCGACCGGCCCAATCTGAAGATCCTGGTTGAATATCTGCGCGGGCCGTTCAGCAATCTGGAGAACCGCTGGACYTTTGAACCGAAGTCCGAGACCGAATGCGATGTCGGCTTCTTCCTGAACTACGAGTTCAAGAGCCGGATGCTGGCGATCCTGATGGGCTCGATGTTCGATGCCGCGTTCGGGCGGTTTGCCCACGCGTTCGAGAAGCGCGCGGACCAAGTCTACGGCAAGCCTCAGCTGTCGACCTAGCGCAGCCGGCTCGTCTTGTTCCGGAACGCAAATGCCCGGCACAAGGCCGGGCATGACAAATGATCTGGATGCGCGTTCGCCGACTTACGGGCAGGAACGACGCACGCCACCCTTCGCGATGTAGGTGCCCGAAGCCGGGTCGTAGGAACGGAAGCGCTGRGAGCAATAGGCGTCGTTGTTGGCCTTCGCCTGGCTCGCCGCGATCGCGCCGCCAATGATGGCGCCGGCGGCAAGACCGCCGATGATCGCCGCGCCATTTCCGCCGCCACGGTGATGGTGGTATCCACCGCGATAGCCGCCGCGGTAGCCATAGCGCGGGCCGCCGCCATGCCAGTGACGATACTGCACATGCTCGACGGAGGTAGGCTTGTCCTGCAATCGGGCCGGTGCGAGCGGCGCGGCAGCCGAGGGGGCAACAGTCGTCAGCGTCATGGCACCCGCGGTGATCGCGGTCACGACCAAAGTTCCCAACTTCATCATTTTCTCCTTGTTGTGGGATTTTGCCGTTCAAAGAACGAGTGAAACAGCAGAGTTGGAACAAGACAAAACGGCGAACCGACGTCCCCGTTCCACCCTGGATGGTGTCACTAAGTCGCAATTGACACGGTTTGCCAAGACCGCCGTGGGGTGGATTCGCGGCATTGGCCGGTGCACCGCCACGTGTGCCGCGAAATTCAGCAAAGAATTCGTGGCCCGGTGTCGGATTTCTCCGATCCATTCCGTCCTTGGGACAATTCGATCATGAATCACCCTGGAGCGTGAAGTGAGAAAGATTGTTGTTGGTGCCTTCATCAGCCTCGACGGCGTCATGCAGGCCCCCGGTGGCCCGCAGGAAGATCCGACGCGCGGCTTTCGTTTCGGCGGTTGGTTCGCCCCGCTTGTCGATGAAAAGACCGGCGAGGTCATTGGCAAGATGCTCGCCGATCCGTTCGACCTGCTGCTTGGCCGCAAGACCTATGACATCTTTGCCGCCCACTGGCCCTATGTCGACAAGGCCGATCCGATCGGCCCGTTGTTCGATCGCATCACCAAATATGTCGCCACGCGCGATGTCACCCGCAAGCTGAGCTGGCAGAACAGCGAGACGCTGGGGACCGACGCCGTCGGCGCCTTGAAGGAGCTGAAGCAGTCCGACGGACCGAATCTCCTCACTCAGGGATCGAGCGATTTCCTCAAGACCTTGTTTGCCGCAGGCCTCGTCGATGAGCTCAATGTCTTCGTCGCGCCGCTCATCCTCGGCACGGGCAAGCGCCTCTTCACCGACACGGGCCAGCCGGGCAATCTGAAGTTGGTGTCATCGCAGGTCATGCCGACTGGCACCATCCACGCCAAATATGTTCCTGACGGCGAAGTGAAGACTGGCTCTTTCGAATTCGACACACCAACCGCGGCCGAGCTTGAGCGTCGCAAGAACCTGACGTGAATCAAGCTTTGGGTTGACGTGCAGAGGCCGGTTTCGCGACCGGCGCTCGTCAGCGCGGCGGCCGCCGCCGCTTCGTGGCATGGCTGCGCGGCGAACGGGCCACCCTCGGCCGCAACCGGCTGGCGGCTTCGCGGCGGGGCTTGGCGGCCTGCGGCGGACGGGCAAGCTCCATCAGCATGCGCAACGCCTCCACCACCGAGCGCTGGCGGACGGTGCTGCGGCCGATCGCGCCGAAGCGCTGCTCGCGATGCAGGATGCGGCCGTCGCGCGCGGCGACCGCGAAGTGCACGAGGCCGACCGGCTTGCCGGGGGTCGCGCCGCCGGGCCCCGCGATGCCGGTGATCGAGACCGCGAGGTCGACGCCGGCCTTTTCGAGCGCGCCGATCGCCATCGCGGTCGCGGTTTCCTTGCTGACCGCGCCAAATGTTTCCAGCGTCGCCGCCTTGACGCCGAGCATCACCCGCTTGGCCTCGTTCGAATAGGTGACGAAGCCGCGGTCGATCACGTCGGACGAGCCGGGGATGTCGGTGAGCGCGCCTGCGACCAGGCCGCCGGTGCAAGACTCGGCGGTCGCGATCGTCAGCTTGCGCATCCGGCACAGGTCGAGCAGCGCGCGGGAGAGGGCACGAGCGTCGCTGCCGCCCATGTCAGGCACTCCGGCCCTTGTCGTCCCAACCTTGATCATTCCAGGGAAGGCGCACCGTCGCGCTTGCGGTTGCCGCGATGCCTTCCTCGCGGCCGGTGAAGCCGAGCCGCTCGCTGGTGGTCGCCTTGACCGCGACGCGCGAGATGTGGACGCCGGAGATCTCGGCAATCTTCGCCCGCATGGTATCGCGCAGCGGGCCGATCTTCGGCCGCTCGCAGATCATGGTCACTTCGAGATTGGCGATCCGCCCACCGCGCGCGGTGACGCGCTCGACGGCATATTTCAGGAACTGGTCGGAGGAGGCGCCCTTCCACTTGGCATCGCTCGGCGGGAAATGCGAGCCGATGTCGCCGTCGGCCAGCGCGCCGAGGATGGCGTCGACCAGCGCATGCAGCCCGACATCGCCGTCGGAATGCGCCAGGAATCCCTTGCTGTGCGGTACCCGTACGCCGCAGATCATCACGTGATCGCCTTCGCCGAAGGCGTGCACGTCGTAGCCGGTGCCGGTCCTGATGTCGCCGAGCTGGCTTGCGAGCCGCGCTTCCTCGCGCACGAAGTCTTCGGGGGTGGTCAGCTTCATGTTGGCAGCATCGCCTTCAAACGTCGCAACGGTCAATCCCGCCCATTCAGCAAGCGCGGCATCGTCGGTGAAATCGCTGCGGCCCTCGCGCGCGGCACGACGATGCGCCTCCAATATCACGTCAAAGCGAAATGCCTGTGGCGTCTGCGCGATCCGTAGGCGGGCACGCTCGGGAGTAGCCTCGACGTCGCCTGTATCACCGGTAACCTTGATCGTGTCGGTGACGGGAATCACGGGGATCGCGGCGCCGGTCCGGCCGGCCGCGGCGATCGCACGCGAGATCACCGCCTCCGTGACGAAGGGGCGCGCGGCATCGTGGATCAGCACGATGTCCGGCTTCTCGCTGGCAAGCGCCTCGAGCCCGGCATGGACCGAGGCCTGCCGGGTCGCTCCGCCCGGTGTCGGCGGCTGATGGCGCAGGCCGGCGACCGCCTCGCTGAACAGCGCCGCGTCGTCGGGATTGACCACGGGCTGCACCGCGAACACATCCGGATGCCCGGAGAATGCCTGCATGGCGCGATAGATCACCGTCTGTCCGCCGATCGTCCGGTATTGCTTCGGCCCGCCAGCGCCGGCGCGCAGTCCACGGCCGGCTGCGACAAGGATGGCTGCGGTACGCTCAGGCTTCGGCATTTTGAACCAATGACAGACGAATCGGGGATGAGGGGGACGGCTGATGTCGCCGCGCACAGCCCTTAGCATGACCGCTGCGCAAAAACAGAGCGTTTGCCGATGACTGTGGGAAAAGCAGATTTTGTTGCAGTGCACTTGCGCAAGTGGTAGAAATGTCTAAACCGTAGGCATGAACCTTGACTGCACAAGAATTGTGCGCAGAATAGGCCTCGTCAGCCGCAATGGCGTGGCTGACAAAACGATGAGACGGCTGTGACCGGCGTGCAAAGTACCGCTCGTAACCCCTTGAAGATAGGTGATATTGCCGTCGCCAATCGGGTTCTCCTCGCGCCCATGTCCGGCATCACCGATGCGCCTTTCCGGCGACTCGCCGCCCGCCTCGGTGCCGGCTTGGTGGTCTCCGAGATGACCGCCAGCGACGACCTGGTGAACGGCAAGCCGATGTCGAAGCTGCGTTGCGAGGCAGCGGGGATCGGACCGCATGTGGTCCAGCTCGCCGGCTGCCAGGCGCATTGGATGGCGGAGGGCGCGCGGATCGCCGAGGGCGCCGGCGCGGACATCATCGACATCAATATGGGCTGCCCGGCGCGCCACGTCACCGGCGGCCAGTCCGGCTCGGCGCTGATGCGCAATCTCGACCACGCCGTCACGCTGATCGAGGCGACGCTGTCGGCGGTCAAGGTGCCGGTAACGCTGAAGATGCGGCTCGGCTGGGACGACAACTCGCTCAATGCGCCCGAACTGGCGCGCCGCGCCGAGGCGTCGGGCGTGCAGATGATCACCGTGCATGGCCGCACCCGCTGCCAGTTCTACAAGGGCGAGGCGAACTGGAATGCGGTGCGCGCAGTCAAGGATGCCGTGACCATCCCGCTCGTGGTCAATGGCGACATCACCTCGTTCGACAAGGCCGTCGCCGCGCTGGAGCTGTCCGGCGCCGACGCCGTGATGATCGGCCGCGGCGCCCAGGGGCAGCCTTGGTTGCCGGGCCAGATCGGCCGGCGCCTCGAGACCGGCATCGCAGAGGCCGCACCGTCGCTCGCCGAGCAGCTCAAGCATGTACGCGCGCTCTATGACGAGGTGTGCAGCCACTATGGCCTGCGCATCGGGCTCAAGCATGCGCGCAAGCATCTCGGCTGGGCGCTGGAGACCGCGGCGGCCTATAGCTGTGCGCCGGCGGCGACGCTGAAGAGCTGGCGGCAGACCATCCTGACCTCGGAGGAGCCATCCAGCGTGCATCGCGCGCTCGAGGAAGCCTACGACGACTTTGCCTGGAGTGCTGCCGCATGACGTCAGCCATGGAGTTTCGCCGGCCCGTGCCGACCGACGGAGAGGCCATCCTCAACGCGCTGCCCAATCCGGTGCTGCTGGTCGCGCCCGACGGGCGGATCGTCGACGCCAACATCGCCGCCGAATCCTTCTTCGAGATCTCGACCCAGTTCCTGCGGCGGCAATCGCTCAAGGAGCTGGTGCCGTTCGGCAGCCCGCTGCTGGCGCTGATCGAGCAGGTGCGGGCGAGCGGCTCGCCGGTCAACGAATACAAGGTCGATCTCGGCACGCCGCGGATCGGCGGCGATCGCCAGGTCGACCTCCATGTCGCGCCGCTGACCGAGCGGCCCGGCCACATCGTGGTGATGCTGCAGGAGCGCACCATCGCCGACAAGATGGACCGCCAGCTCACCCACCGCAGCGCGGCGCGCTCGGTGATCGCGCTGGCGGCGATGCTCGCCCATGAGATCAAGAACCCGCTGTCCGGCATCCGCGGCGCGGCCCAGCTGCTGGAGCAGCAGGCCTCGTCCGAGGACCGGCTGCTGACACGGCTGATCTGCGACGAGGCCGATCGCATCGTCACCCTGGTCGATCGCATGGAGGTGTTCGGCGACGACCGTCCGGTGGCTCGCGGGCCGGTCAACATCCATTCGGTGCTCGATCATGTGAAGCGGCTGGCGCAGTCCGGCTTCGCCCGCAACGTCCGTTTCATCGAGGATTACGATCCGTCGCTACCGCCGGTGCTCGCCAACCAGGACCAGCTGATCCAGGTCTTCCTCAATCTGGTGAAGAACGCGGCCGAGGCGGTTGCCGATCTCGGGACCGATGCGGAGATCCAGCTCACCACCGCGTTCCGGCCGGGCGTACGGCTGTCGGTACCCGGCAAGAAATCGCGAGTCTCGCTGCCGCTCGAATTCTGCGTCAAGGACAACGGCTCGGGCGTGCCGGAAGACCTGCTGCCGAACCTGTTCGATCCGTTCGTCACCACCAAGCAGACCGGCAGCGGGCTCGGCCTCGCGCTGGTCGCCAAGATCATCGGCGATCACGGCGGCATCATCGAATGCGAGTCGCARCCGCGCAAGACCACYTTCCGCGTAYTGCTGCCGGTGTACAGCGCCGCCAAGCAACTCGACCAAAGCAACCGCGATGACGTTCCGGGTACGCCGTCGCCTGCCTCTCAGGATGCACGATGAGGAACACCAATGCCYGCAGGTAGCATACTTGTCGCTGACGACGACACCGCCATCCGGACCGTCCTGAACCAGGCGCTSTCRCGCGCCGGCTAYGAGGTGCGGCTGACCGGCAAYGCCGCCACGCTGTGGCGCTGGGTCAGCCAGGGCGAGGGCGATCTCGTCATCACMGACGTGGTGATGCCCGACGAGAACGCGTTCGATCTGCTGCCGCGGATCAAGAAGATGCGGCCSAACCTGCCGGTCATCGTGATGAGCGCGCAGAACACCTTCATGACCGCGATCCGCGCCTCCGAGCGCGGCGCCTATGAATAYCTGCCRAAGCCGTTCGACCTGAAGGAGCTGATCACCATYGTCGGCCGCGCSCTGGCCGAGCCGAAGGAGCGGGTCKCCAGCCCCGCCGACGACRGCGARTTCGAYTCGATCCCGCTGGTCGGCCGYTCGCCGGCGATGCAGGAAATCTACCGTGTGCTGGCGCGGCTGATGCAGACCGACCTMACCGTGATGATCTCSGGCGARTCCGGCACCGGCAAGGAGCTGGTCGCCCGYGCGCTGCACGACTAYGGMMGKCGCCGCAACGGCCCGTTCGTCGCGGTCAACATGGCGGCGATCCCGCGCGACCTSATCGAATCGGAGCTGTTCGGYCATGAGCGCGGCGCGTTCACCGGCGCCAACACCCGCGCCTCCGGCCGCTTCGAGCAGGCYGAGGGCGGCACGCTGTTCCTCGACGAGATCGGYGAYATGCCGATGGAGGCGCARACCCGTCTGCTCCGCGTGCTGCAGCAGGGYGARTACACCACCGTCGGCGGCCGCACCCCGATCAAGACCGACGTCCGCATCGTCGCGGCCTCCAACAAGGACCTGCGCATCCTGATCCAGCAGGGCCTGTTCCGCGAGGACCTGTTCTTCCGCCTCAACGTGGTGCCGCTGCGGCTGCCGCCACTGCGCGAGCGGATCGAGGACCTGCCCGACCTGATCCGGCATTTCTTCTCGCTGGCCGAGAAGGACGGCCTGCCACCGAAGAAGCTCGACGCCCAGGCCCTGGAGCGGCTCAAGCAGCACCGCTGGCCGGGCAATGTCCGCGAGCTGGAAAACCTCGCCCGCCGGCTTGCCGCGCTCTATCCGCAGGACGTCATCACTTCCTCGGTGATCGACGGCGAACTGGCGCCGCCGGCGGTGACCTCGGGCAGCACGGCAACCGTCGGCGTCGACAATCTCGGCGGCGCCGTCGAGGCCTATCTGTCCTCGCACTTCTCCGGCTTCCCGAACGGGGTACCGCCGCCGGGCCTCTACCACCGCATCCTCAAGGAGATCGAGATCCCCTTGCTGACCGCCGCGCTGGCGGCGACCCGCGGCAACCAGATCCGGGCCGCCGACCTGCTGGGATTGAACCGCAACACGCTGCGCAAGAAGATTCGCGACCTCGATATCCAGGTCTACCGCAGCGGCGGGTAGGGCAGACGCGGCGGCAAGAGTGGCTCCGCCACCTGCCGTTATCGATCGGTCACAAATGGTTTTGCGGACACGGCGCCGCAGTGCGGTTTGCGCCGCGGAAATGTCGTAATTCGGCAACAATGTGATATGATTGCATCAGTCCGCAATTCCCGCGGGCGATCGCCATCAGCTCAATTGCCGGTATGACCAGCGCAGAGACCACCGCTTCGACGTTACATGCGTCCGCACCGGCCGAGCCCAATAAAGCGGCGAGGGGCTTCCCCTTGCGTCGTTGGCTGGCGCCGTTCGCCGTCGCGATCGCGCTGTTGTCCGCCTTCCTGACCTTCCTGGTGCTGACCGGGCTGACCCCGATCGAACCGACCTCCGAGGTGGTCCGCTCCTTCCTGATGATCAACGCCGGCACGATCCTGCTGCTGGTCGGCATCATCGTCCGGGAAGTCTGGCAAATGGTGCAGGCGAGGCGGCGCGGCCGGGCGGCTGCGCGGCTGCACGTCCAGATCGTTGGCCTGTTCTCGGTGATCGCGGTGCTGCCGGCCGTGCTGGTGTCGATCGTCGCCAACGTCACCATCGAGCGTGGCCTCGACCGGGTGTTCTCGGGCCCGACGAAGCTGGTGATCCAGAACTCGCTGACGATCGCCAGCGCCTACATGCAGGAGCATGCGCAGCTCATCAACGGCGACACGCTGGCGATGGCCAATGACCTCGCCCATGCGCGGCCGCTCTATGACCAGGATCGCATGTCGTTTTTGCAGCTCCTGACCGCCGGTGCCGTGGCGCGCAATCTGCCGATCGCCGTGCTGATGGACAAGAACGGAAACGTCGTCGAGGAAGCCAACACCGGCGCTCACCTGAAATACGAACCTCCACCGTCCGAAATCCTCAAGGAGGTCAACGAAACCGAGCCGAAAATCTCGGTTTTTCCCGAAAACTACGTCGCTTCCGTGGTCCGCCTGCGCGCCTATGACGACATGTTTCTTTATGTGGCGCGCCTGCTGGATCCCACTGTCGTCGCCCAGCTCAAGCAGACCCAGACCAGCGCGGCCCAGTATGCCGAACTCGAGACCCGCAGGCTCGGCATCCAGGTGGCGTTGGGGCTGATGTTCGCGGTGATCGCGCTCACCGTGCTGATGGCCTCGGTCCTGATCGGGCTTAACTTCGCCAACGGATTGGTGTCACCGATTCGTCAGCTGATGGGCGCGGCTAGCGAGGTGTCGACCGGCAATCTCAACGTCCAGGTGCCGGTGCACAAATCCGCCAGCGACCTCGCGCTGCTCGGTGAAATCTTCAACAAGATGACCCAGGAGCTGCGCACCCAGCGCAACGAGCTGGTCGATGCCTCCGAGACCATCGACAGCCGCCGCCGCTTCATCGAGGCGGTGCTGTCCTCGGCCTCTGCCGGTATCATCGGGGTCGATGGCTCCGGCAGCGTCGGCATCCTCAACCGCTCGGCCGAGAAGCTGATCGGGCATGCCGAGTCGGAGACGCTCGGTCATCCGCTCTCGGACGTGCTGCCCGAGCTCGACGAGATGATGAAGACCGCCCGCGAGGGCACGCAGCGCCTGGTGCAGGGGCAGGTCACGATCCTGCGCGACGGCAACGAGCGCAATCTGTCGGTTCGGGTCTCCGCCGAGCAGACCAGCCAGTCGCGCGACAGCTACATCATCACGCTCGACGACATTACTGAACTGGTCTCCGCGCAGCGCACCTCGGCCTGGGGCGACGTCGCCCGCCGCATCGCTCACGAGATCAAGAACCCGTTGACCCCGATCCAGCTCTCGGCCGAGCGCATCCGCCGCAAATTCGGCAAGACCATCACCGAAGAGAAGGACAAGTCGATCTTCGAGCAATGCACCGACACCATTGTCCGCCAGGTGGACGATATCAGGCGCATGGTCGACGAGTTCTCGCGCTTCGCGCGGATGCCGAAGCCGGTGATGGAAGGCGAGGATGTCGCCGACGTCGTGCGTCAGGCGGTGTTCCTGATGAAGGTCGCGCATCCCGATCTCGACATCGAGGCCGACATCAAGCAGTCGCCGTTGCCCGCGCAATTCGATCGCCGGCTGATCTCGCAAGCGCTGACCAACATCATCAAGAACGCCACCGAGGCGATCGAGCAGGTCCCGCGAGAGGAGCTCGGCAAGGGCCGCATCGATGTCGTCGCACAGCGTGAGAACGACGACATCCTGATCGACGTCGTCGACAACGGCATCGGCCTGCCCAAGGTCGCCCGTTCCCGGCTGCTCGAACCCTATGTCACGACGCGGGCCAAGGGCACCGGCCTGGGGCTGGCGATCGTCGGCCGCGTTCTGGAGGACCATGGTGGCCGCATCGAGCTCAAGGACGCTTCCGATTTCCGCGAGGGCCAGCGCGGTGCCTGGATGCGGTTGCGCTTCTCAGTCACGGGCCAGCCAGCCAAGCCCGAAAGCAAGGAACAGAAGCCGGACGTGAAACCGGAAGCGACCGCTCCCACCAGTGAAAAAAATCCGCCGGAGCAGCCGACCAACGGCCCGGCAGAGGCGACCAACAATGAACCAAAAATCCAAGAGCCGGATCGAGAGCCGGGCGCTCAAGAGCCAACAATCCACGAACCCAGATCCAAAGCCGCGACGGGCGACTGACAAGGCAGGTGTAACCCATGGCAAGTGACATTCTGATTGTCGACGACGAAGCTGACATTCGCGACCTTGTTGCGGGCATTCTGGACGACGAGGGCTTCTCCACCCGCACCGCGCGCGACAGCGATTCGGCGCTGGCCGAGATCGCCAACCGCCGCCCGAACCTGGTCTTCCTCGACATCTGGCTGCAAGGCTCCAAGCTCGACGGCCTGCAACTGCTGGAGCAGATCAAGAAGGACAATGCCGATCTGCCGGTCGTGATGATCTCCGGCCACGGCAACATCGAAACCGCAGTCGCCGCGATCAAGCGCGGCGCCTACGACTTCATCGAGAAGCCGTTCAAGTCGGACCGGCTGATCCTGGTCGCGACGCGAGCGCTGGAGACATCGCGGCTGAGGCGCGAGGTGAAGGAGCTCAAGCAACTGGCGCCGGCGGCGAGCGTGCTGACCGGCCGTTCGGCCTGCATGAACCAGCTCCGCCAGACCATCGACCGCGCCGCCAAGGCCAACAGCCGCATCCTGATCGTCGGTCCCTCCGGCGCCGGCAAGGAGCTCGCCGCGCGCACGCTGCATCACGCCTCGGGGCGTGCCGAGGGGCCGTTCGTGGTGATCAACGCCGCCGCGATCACGCCGGAGCGCATGGAGCTCGAACTGTTCGGCATCGAGGGATCGAACGGCGAGCAGCAGCGTAAGGCGGGTGCGCTCGAGGAAGCGCATGGCGGCACGCTGTTCATCGACGAGATCGCGGACATGCCGCGCGAGACCCAGAACAAGATCCTGCGCGTGCTGGTCGATCAGACCTTCCAGCGCCAGGGCGGCACCAGCAAGGTCCATGTCGACGTCCGCATCATCTCCTCGACCGCGCGCAATTTGGAGGAAGAGATCGCCGCGGGCCGTTTCCGCGAGGACCTCTACCATCGGCTCTCGGTGGTGCCGATCCGGGTGCCGCCGCTGTCGGAGCGCCGTGAGGACATCCCGGAGCTGATCGACTATTTCATGGACCAGATCTCGGTCACGACCGGCCTGCCGAAGCGGCAGATCGGGCAGGACGCGATGGCGGTGCTGCAATCGCATGTCTGGCCGGGCAACGTCCGCCAGCTCCGCAACAATGTCGAGCGCGTGATGATCCTGGCCGGCGGCGGCCCCGAGGCGATCATCACCGCCGACATGCTGCCGCAGGACGTCGGCTCGATGGTGCCGGCGATGCCGACCTCCAACAATGGCGAGCACATCATGGGGCTGCCGTTGCGCGAGGCGCGCGAGGTGTTCGAGCGGGACTATTTGATCGCCCAGATCAGCCGCTTCTCGGGCAATATCTCGCGCACCGCGGAGTTCGTCGGCATGGAGCGCTCGGCGCTGCATCGCAAGCTGAAGGCGCTCGGGGTCGGCTGACCCCGGCATCGCCGGGCCGGTCGCCGACCGGTGGCCCGGTGCGCAGTCCCGGCAATCGGCTCCCGGCGAGCCGGTTGCCCGATCTGGGGCCCGGGACGGGGGACGAGGCGAGAGCGGGGCCGGCACAACCGGGGATTTATCCACTCTCCACGAGAATATTCGTCTCTTTCCCCGCCCTTTCTTAGAAATGCCACCGTGTTCCTACCGACTGTTACGCGAACCGGCTTGCCTTAAAACCGCGCGTAGCCTCTAATCCTACCGCTACGCCTGCCAGAGGGGGATCTCAGGGCAGGCGGGCAGCCGGAGGAGGCTCCGTCAGAGAGCAGCAACCGGTTCAATAAAAAGAAGCACAAGCTTGCGGGACAAAAACAATGGCGGCAGACCGCGCACAAAATCTACAAGACACCTTCCTTAATCACGTTCGTAAGACAAAAACGCCACTGACGATATTTCTGGTCAACGGAGTCAAGCTGCAGGGCATTGTCACTTGGTTCGACAATTTCTGCTTGCTGTTGCGGCGCGATGGTCATTCGCAGCTGGTCTACAAGCACGCAATCTCGACCATCATGCCTGGGGCTCCGATTCAGCTGTTCGAGGGTGGTGAGGACGCACCGGCTTGAGAGTGAAGTGATTGGAACCCTTCGATCGTGAAGGGGACGCCGAGCGGACCAAGTCTAGGCCCGGGTCGGCGGGGGACACTGGCACCGGGCGGGTGATCGTCATCGGCCCGTACCTGCGCACCCGCCGCGGCGACGGCGATGCGCAAACGGAGTCCTCTGTCCGCGACTATGAAGCGCGAATCGAGGAGGCCGCCGGCCTTGCCGGTGCGATCGATCTCACCGTGGTGGAATCGGTCATCGCGCCGATCAGCCAGATCCGGCCTGCCACCTATCTCGGCAAGGGCAAGGTCGAGGAGATCAACGGCCTCGTCGCCAGCAACAAGGTCGAGCTCGTGGTGATGGATTGCGCGCTGTCGCCGATCCAGCAGCGCAATCTCGAGAAGGCCTGGAGCACCAAGGTGCTCGACCGCACCGGCCTGATCCTGGAAATCTTCGGCCGCCGCGCCAAGACCAAGGAGGGCGCGCTGCAGGTCGAGCTCGCCCATCTCAACTACCAGCGCAGCCGTCTGGTGCGGTCCTGGACCCATCTCGAGCGCCAGCGCGGCGGCTTCGGCTTCATGGGTGGTCCCGGCGAGACCCAGATCGAGGCCGACCGCCGCCTGATCAGCGAGCGCATCACCAAGCTCGAGGGCGAGTTGAAGAAGGTGCAGGCGACGCGACGGCTGCACCGCGCCGGCCGCCAGCGCGTGCCTTACCGTGTGGTGGCGCTGGTCGGCTACACCAATGCCGGCAAGTCGACCCTGTTCAATCGGCTGACCCGGGCCGACGTGCAGGCAGCCGACATGCTGTTCGCCACGCTCGACCCGACGCTCCGCGCGCTCAGCCTGCCGCATGGCGGCAAGGCGATGCTGTCGGACACCGTCGGCTTCATCTCCAATCTGCCGACCCAGCTGGTGGCCGCGTTTCGCGCCACGCTGGAGGAGGTGCTGGAAGCCGACATCATCCTGCATGTCCGCGACATCTCGCACGAGGATGCCGAGGCGCAGGAGCGCGATGTCGAGGGCGTGCTGCGCCAGCTCGGCATCGATGCCGACGCCGATGGCGGCCAGCGCATCATCGAGGTCTGGAACAAGATCGACCGTTTCGATCCCGAGGAGCGGGACAACCTCCGCAACATCGCCGCCCGCCGTCCGCCGGAGCGGCCGTGCTTCCTGGTCTCGGCCGTGACCGGCGAGGGGATCGACGCATTGCTGACCGCGATCGAGGATCGCCTCGCGGCCAAGCGCATCACGCTCGATCTGTCGATCGACGCTGCCGATGGCGCCGGGATCAGCTGGCTGCACCGCAATGCCGAGGTCCTGAGCAAGGAGCTGCGTGGCGAGCGGTTCGACATGACCGTGCGCGTCGACGAGACCAAGCGCGACATCGTCATGTCACGATTCGATGCTCTGCCGCACGGGACGTAGCGTCCCGGAAGTCCGCTGCGGCAAGGGGGATCGATGTTCAATCGTCGAAGGTTTCTCGGCGGCGGCCTGGTGAGCGCCGCTGTCGCTGGGATTTCAACACGTGGGGCCGCCGACAACGCTGGGTTCGTCGACGCCCCCGCGCTCCGGCCGGTCCTTGCGCGGCCGGACCGCATGTTCCGCGTCACCGTGTGCCTGCGCCCCTTCCGCGCCGCCGGACCGCGCATCGAGGCGGAATGGATCGACACGAAATATGTCGTCCACAACTATGGCCACGGTGGCAGCGGTTGGTCGCTATCCTGGGGCGCCGCACAGGAGGCGGTGCCGCTCGCTTTGCAATTGAGCACGCGCAACATCGCGGTTCTCGGCGCCGGCGCGATCGGTCTGACCACCGCGATCACGGCCCAGCGGATGGGCGCCACCGTCACGATCTACGCCAAGGAGCGTTTCCCTCAGGTGCGCTCGGCGCGCGCGACCGGGGACTGGTCGCCGGATTCGCGCATCGCGATGGAGGCCGACGTCGCGCCGGACTTCGCCGACCGCTGGGAGCGGATGGCGCGCACCACCTTTGCCAGCCATCAAAGCTATCTCGGTCTTGCCGGCAATCCGATCGAATGGACGGACCGCTATCTGCTGTCCGACGATGCTCCCGATGCCGACGGCCGTCCGCACCGGCGTCAGCATGCCGCGGCTGACGGCCAGAAGAAATTCCTCGAATTGCGCGGCCGCATCCGGTCGCTCACGCCGCGCTGGGACCTGCTGGCCCCCGGGTCGAACCCGTTTCCCGCGCCATATGCCTGGAAGAGCGCCTCGCTCACCTACAACGTCACGGATCTCTACCGTGAGCTCGAGGCGGAGTTTCAACGCGCCGGGGGACTGTTCTGCCGATCGAGTTGCACGCGCCCTCCGATCTTTCGAAGATCCGCGAGACCGTCATTGTCAATTGCACCGGCTACGGTGCCCGTGCGTTGTTTCGCGACGAGAGCATCGTTCCGGTGCGCGGCCAGATAGCCTGGCTGATCCCTCAGCCGGATGTCGGTTACGGCGTCTTCTACCGTAACCTCAGCGTCCTCGGCCGGCGCGACGGCATCGTCGTTCAGCCGGTCGGCGAAAACGACTATTTCGGCTTCAACGACGACAACGAAACGCCTGACTACGCCGCCGCGCGCCAGGCGGTGGAAGACGCGGCGAAACTGTTCAGCCGGGCCTGACACCGGCCCCTCCGGCGCGCGACCCGGCACCCCCTGCAATGTGACGGTGCCGTGACATGGCCTCACTGCGGTGGGCCTGCGACGTGCCGCCGCACTTTCCGTTTGAAATCTGCGCCGCCTTGGTTCATTGCGCTGCTGGACGCAAAGGCGAGGGCAATCGATGCAGGACTCCAGCGAAATCAACACGAAGGAGATGCTCGCCGGCCAGAACGGGGATCTTGCCCATACGCGAGCCCCCGAGATCGTCGATGCCCTCAACGCCCGGGAACCGGCGGACGCCGCCAAGTTGCTGCGCTCGCTGCCCGCGGAGAAGGCAATCGAGGTGCTCGACCTGCCCGGGCTCGACAACACCTGCGAGATCCTCGCCGAGCTGCCGCAGGACGCCGCCGTTTCCTTGCTATCCGGCGTCTCCGACGACCGCGCAGCCGACATCTTCAAGGAACTGGTCGAGCCGCTGCGCACCACGCTGCTGAACGGCCTCAATCCGGAGACCCGCAACGTCATCTCGGGGCTCTTGGCCTATCCCGAGCGCAGCGCCGGCAGCATCATGACGACCGAGTTCGTCAGCGTGCCCGCGAACTGGACCATCGCCGAGGTGCTGCATCACATCCGGATGGTCGAGCGTACCCGCGAGACGGTCTATTCGATCTTCGTGGTCGATCCGGTCAAGAAGACCCTGATCCAGGCCGTGCCGCTGCGCCGCCTGATCTCGGCCGACCCGCACGCCAACGTCCTGACCGCGGCGCCGGCGCGGAAGCCTCTGATGATCTCACCCGAGGCCGACCGCATGGAAGCGGCGCGGCTGATCTCGCGCTACGATCTGCTGGCCGTCGCGGTGGTCGATGGCCCAGGCCATATCCTCGGCATCGTCACGGTCGACGACGTGATCGATGCCATCGTCGAGGAATCGACCGAGGACGCCCAGAAGTTCGGCGGCATGGAAGCGATCGACGAGCCGTATTTGCGGATCGGCTTTGGCGAGATGATCAAGAAGCGCGCCGGCTGGCTGTGCGCGCTGTTCCTGTCGGAAATGCTGACCGCGACCGCGATGCAGTCGTACCAGAGCGAGCTCGAGAAGGCGATCGTGCTGACGCTTTTCATCCCGCTGATCATGAGCTCCGGCGGCAACTCCGGCTCGCAAGCGACCTCGCTTCTGATCCGCTCGCTGGCGCTGCACGAGGTGCGGCTGCGCGACTGGTGGCGCGTCGCGGTGCGCGAACTGCCGACCGGCATCGTGCTCGGCTCCATCCTGGGCCTGATCGGCATTGTCAGGATCACGGTGTGGCAGACGATGGGCCTGTTCGACTACGGCCCGCATTGGGTGCTGGTGGCCGCCACCGTCGGCGCAGCCCTTGTCGGAATCGTCACCTTCGGCTCGCTGTGCGGATCGATGCTGCCGTTCATCCTCAAGCGCATCGGCTTCGATCCGGCGAGCGCATCCGCGCCGTTCGTCGCGACGCTGGTCGACGTGACGGGGCTCGTGATCTATTTCGGCGTTGCCGCTGTGATCCTGCGTGGGACGCTGTTGTAGGCGCCCTCACGCCGCGAACAGCCTGCTGGCCGCAAAATCGATGAACGCGCGCAGCCGCGCCGAACCGTAGCGGCCGGCCGGCCAAAGCAGCCAGAATGCGGCTTGGATCGCCTCGGCCGGCAACACGCTGCGCAGCCGCCCGGCGTCCACCGCATCGCGCATCAGGAAATCGGGAGCCCAGGCGAGGCCGAGGCCCGCGATCGTCGCCGCGCGCACCGCTTCGATATTCGAGCAGATGACATGCGGCGGCGTGTCTTCGACCGCAGCATGCATGCCGCTGGCGAAATGCCATGGTTGCAGCACGTCCGTATCGGGATGGCGAAAGCGGATCAGGCGATGCGCCGACAGCGCGGCGCGATCGCGAGGTTCTCCGTATGCGGCGAGGTATGACGGCGCGGCATAAACCGACAGCAGGAACGGCGGCAGCTTGCGCGACATCATGCCGGAATCAGGCTGGGCGCCGCTGCGGATCGCGAGGTCAAAGCCCTCCGACACCAGGTCCCTGATCCGGTCATCGAAATCCAGATCGAGCCGGATTTTCGGATGCGCCCGTGTGAAATCCTCGAGATGCGGCGACAGGAAACGATAGCCGACGGCCGGAAGGCTGATGCGCAGCAGGCCCTGCGGCTCGCCGGCCGATGCGGACAGCAATTCGGTGATCTCGCGCCAGTCGTCTTGCAGCCGTCGGGCGCGGGCGAGCAGCAACTCGCCCTCGGGCGTCAGGCTGACCCGCCGCGTCGTGCGCGTGAACAGGCGCACGCCGAGCTGCGCCTCGAGCGCGGCGATGGCCTTTCCGGTTGCGGATGGCGACAGCCCGAGCTTTCGCGCGGCGGCCGCGAAGCTCAGCGTCTCGGCGACGGTGACGAAGGTGGCGAGTGACGGAGGATCTTCCATGGCGGCAGATTAGCGAATTCCGGTCGCTGATGTCGCGAGTTTCCGCCCGATGATCGGCGGCCACCGGTTTTCTATGCTCGTTTCCATTGAATTCACCGAGGCGCGAACGATGGCACGAGAGTCCTACATGGATCATGCAAGCTACCAACTGAGCGGATTTGTCGACGGCGTATGGCATCCAGAGGACCTGGTCGAGCTGCCGGGAACGTCTTGGATCATCGTCAGCTGCATGCGATCTGCGGACCATGCCGGCGGCCTTTTCAAGGTCGATACCGCGCGGCCTTCACACGCCACGGAGCTGCATTGGGCGCCTGCCGCACAGCAGGCGCGGCTCGGACCTGACGTCTTCGATCCGCACGGAATCGCGGTGTGGCGCCTGGCCGATGATGCGTTCGAGCTGTTGGTGGTCGATCACGGTGGCGGCGAAGCAATCGACCGGCTGGTGCTCGAGCTCGACGCGGAGGGGCCTTTCGTTGCAGCGGGGGAGCGGCTGGTGCAGCCGCCGCGGACGTCGGCGAACGCAGTGGCGCATCTGCCGGATGGCTGCTTCGTCATGACCAGCATGTTCGATCCGACCGACCGCGAGTTGCTGTCGCGGTTTGCCCGCGCCGAGCCGACCGGTCAGGTATGGCGCTGGTCGCAGGCCAATGGCTGGAGTCGCTTCGGCGATCAGCCGATGTCCGGCGCCAACGGCATTGCCGTGTCGCACGATGGTTTCGTCATCGTCTGCGAATGGGCCGCGCGTCGGATCTGGCGGCTCGACCGCGACGGTCGGGCGGTCACGAGCGCCGCGATGGATTTCCTGCCGGACAATTTGCGCTGGACGGCCGATCGGCGTCTTCTGCTCGCGGGGCAATCCACGCGGCCGGAGGTCCTGTTCGGCTGCGAAGCGCGCGGCGATCGCTGCCCGCTGGCATTCAGGGTCGGTCGGCTCGATCCGGTCAGCCTCGCGTTCGAGTCCCTGATCACGATGGACGAGGCAGGCGCGGCAGCCGAGGGCTTTGGCGGCGCGACCGGAGCCATGCTGGTTGGCGAGCAAATCTGGGTCGGAAGCTTCACCGGTCAGCGGATCGGCGTGTTCAGCCCACGATCATCGTGAAGCGTTATCGGCCGGCCGTGTCGCGGACTTGGCCTCGTTCCACAACGCATCCATCTCCTCCAGCGTTGCGTCGTCGAGCGAACGGCCCTTCGCCGCCAGCGCCTTCTCGATATAGGCAAACCGACGCTCGAACTTGGCGTTGGTCGCGCGCAACGCCGTCTCCGGGTCGGCGTCGACGTGGCGGGCGAGGTTGACCAGCGCGAACATCAGGTCGCCGGTCTCCTCGGCGATCTCCTGCCTGTCGTTGCGGTCGAGCGCGGCTTCGATCTCGTCGGCTTCCTCGCGGATCTTGGCGAGCACGGCGCGCGGGTCGTTCCAGTCGAAGCCGACGGTGGACGCCTTGCGCTGCAACTCGATCGCGCGGGCGAGGGGAGGAAGGCCCGCCTTCACGCTGGCCAGCAGCGATTTGTGGGCGGTCTCCTCCGGCGGCCGCCGCGCGGCGCGTTCGGCCTTCTCCTCGGCCTTGATGCGCTCCCAGGCGCTCTTGACGCCGGCGGGCTGGATGTTGCCGTCCTTGTCGGCAAACACATGCGGATGGCGGCGGATCATCTTTTTCGTGATCGCCTCGACGACGTCGCCGAACGCGAACGCGTTCCGCTCCTCGGCCATCTGCGCGTGATAGACCACCTGGAGCAGGAGATCGCCGAGCTCGTCGCGCAGGTCCTCGAAATCGCCGCGCGTGATGGCGTCCGCGACCTCGTAGGCCTCCTCGATCGTGTAGGGGGCGATGGTCTCGAAGTTCTGGATGAGATCCCAGGGGCAGCCGGTCACCGGCGTCCGCAGCGCGGCCATGATCTCGATCAGGCGGGAAATGTCGCGGGAAGGGGTCATGGGACACCGGACTGTGAAGGGTAGACGCGTTATGCCAAATCGGCCCCGCCGATCCCAGAAAAACGCGCCGGAATCACGGCGCTGTCCACCGATTGGCCGTGGCTTCCAGGAGTGGTAAAGCCCGTTCCATGACCCATCAGAACAATTCCGAGACGGCGCTGGTGCTGTTTTCCGGCGGCCAGGATTCCACCACCTGCCTTGCCTGGGCGTTGGACCGCTTCGCGCGCGTCGAAATGCTCGGCTTCACCTATGGCCAGCGCCATGCGATCGAGCTCGACTGCCGCGACCGCCTGCTGGACGGTATCAGGTCTGTACGGCCGGATTGGGCGGCAAAACTCGGCGGCAGCCACACGCTCGCGATCCCGACGCTGTCGGAGATATCCGATACCGCGCTGACCCGCGACGTCGCCATCGAAATGGGCGCGGATGGTCTGCCCAACACCTTCGTGCCCGGCCGCAATCTGGTGTTCCTGACCTTCGCCGCGGCGCTGGCCTACCGGCGCGGCATCCGCCACATCATCGGCGGCATGTGCGAGACCGACTATTCCGGCTATCCGGACTGCCGCGACGAGACCATCAAGGCGCTGCGATCGGCGCTCAACCTCGGCATGGCCAAAGACTTCGAGCTGCACACGCCGCTGATGTGGCTCGACAAGGCCGCGACCTGGCGGCTGGCGCACGAACTCGGCGGGGCAGGGCTGGTCGATCTGATCCGAGAACACTCCCACACCTGCTACCTCGGCGAACGCGGCGCGCAGCATGAGTGGGGCTATGGCTGCGGCGAATGCCCGGCCTGTAGCCTGCGGGCGAAAGGCTGGCGGGAGTATGTCGCACAGGGCGGCGGCGCCGATCGTTGATTTGCTCGACGGTTGCAGGGGCGCTCTGCCAAAATATCGAAAACAACCCCATGCAAAGCAGCCGTCCGCTGTCGGCGGCCCGACACGGACCGCTTGACACGTCGGGCAAATCAGCCGTACTTTTCCATTATTCCGAAATCGTGCGACTATGTCCCCAGCTACGGCTGTCATCGCCCGGCTCGAACCGGGCGATCCAGTACGCCGCGGCGTCTCGGCTCAAACACTGCTGCCTCCGGAATGCCGGATCACCCGCTTTCGCGGGTGATGACATCAAGGTCGCGAGGAACGAAGCGACGAAACGATCCATCGCCCAACATCCGCTGAGCGATGGATTGCTTCGCTCGCAATGACGGTGAAAGAAGGAGTCCGCCGCTAAGCGAAATCCCCGGCCGTCAGCTCGATCGGCTTGCCGTGTGGGGTGCGGTCGGCGGCGCGGTCCCAGGCGTCGCGGTAGCGATGCAGCATGTCCTGCGTCGCGACGCCCTTGGCGGCGACGAGGTGTTCGAGTGTCGCCAGCCAATGCTGGTAATAGGTCTCGCCGGTGTCGGGATCGCCGGCCGCCTGCGCGCGCTTGATCTGGTAGGCAAGCGCTGCGGCCCACTCGGTCCAGGTGAACACGCCGCGGTCATGCAGCGTCAACGCCATCGCGAACGCCTGCGCTTCCCAGGGCGCACGAAACACCGGGCCGTCCTGGTCGCGGGGAATGCTGGAGACGGCACTGGTCGCGCGTGCCGCGGCACCGGCCTCCATCAGACCGCCTCCAGATACGGTTCGAAGGCGTCGATCGAGACCTTGATGGTCGGATCGGAATCCGGTCCCCACAGCTCGCGTCCGTCGAACACGACGGTGTACAGCCATTGCGGATGCTCGCCGGCGTCGTTGGCCACCGTGTCGGGGAACACGTGACAGCCGTGATCACGCTCGACAATCCCGACATGACCTCGCACATAGCGCGGCAGCCGTGTGTGGGTCGCTGGATGAATGTTCTTGGCCCGTACGCGGTCGCCGGCCTTGAACTTCGCGGCCGCCGGTGCGGTGCGGCCGAACTTGCCGCGCACCATGATGCGCTCGATATCGGCAGTCGAGAACTTGCCGTGCTTGAGCGACTTCGCCGGCGCGACGGCATGCCCGGCGTCGACGTCGTCCTTGGAGATATAGCCCTTGTCGAGCAGCAGGGCTTCGAGCCCAAGCAGCCACTTCTTGTAATAGGAGCTCGACAGATAGACCTGCGGGGGCAGGGTTTCACGATAGAACCGCGAGGCGTCGATGTTGAAGGCGCCGGCCGCGCCCATCGCGCGGACCATGGCCAGCACCCGCGATTCCCATTCCTCATGGAACATCGGCTCGTTCGGCTCGGGCTCGACCTTGCCGAACCCGTCCATGCCGCCCATGTCGTGGACGCCGTTCACGATGGCGCTCCCGGCGTCTTCGGAAATCCAGTGCCGATCATGGAATCACGCGTCACGAGCTCGGCGAGTTGCTCCTCACTCCAGCCCTCGGTCCCTGCGGGCCGCATCGGGAGCACCAGGAAGCGCGTCTCGGCGGTCGAGTCCCAGACCCGGATTTCCGTGTCCTTTGGCAGGCTGACGCCGAAATCGGCGAGCACGCCGCGCGGATCCTTGACCGCGCGTGAGCGATACGGCGAGGCCTTGTACCAGACCGGCGGCAGCCCGAGCATTTCCCAGGGGTAGCAGGAGCAAAGTGTGCAGACGACCATGTTGTGACGGCCAGGCGTGTTCTCGATCGCGACCAGATGGTCGCCGACCCGGCTGACATGGCCGAGGGTGCCGACCGCCTTGGTGGCGTCCTCGAGCAGGGCCTGTTTGAACCCAGGATCGCTCCAGGCCTTGGCGACGACGCGGGCGCCGTTATGCGGGCCGATCTTGGTCTCATAGGCCTGCACGATGGCATCGAGCGCCGCGGGCTCGATATAGCCCTTTTCGGTCAGGATCGATTCCAGCGCGCGGACGCGCAGTTCGGTCTCCGACAGCTCGGAATGGTCGTGATCGTGGTGGTGGTGATCATGTTCGCTCATGCCCAGAGAATAGGCGAAACGGCCGTGTTATGTCGAGGCAAGCAGTACACAACAATGCGAGCAGGGAGGTATGCATGACTGACTATGTAACGATCGAGAAGGGCCTCGGACCGGAGGGCCGCATCGCGGTGGTGCGGTTCGACCGCGGCGACGGTATCAACGCCCTTTCGCCCGACGCGCTGCGGCAATTGACCGATGCGGCGCGCAGCTTCGAGGATGACGGCGGGACCTCGGTGGTGGTGCTGACCGGCGGCAGCAAATCGTTCAGCGCCGGCTTCGACCTCAAGGATGCCGAGGGACGTTCGCGCCAGACCATGGACATCGGCGCGCTGCGCCGGCACCTGAAACTCGGGCCGCGGCTGACGCGAGCCTGGCAGGACATGGAGCAGGTCACGATCGGCGCCATCGAAGGCTTCTGCGTCGGCGGCGGCGTGGCGCTGGCGGTGGCGCTGGATTTCCGGGTGATGGCGCGCGACGCGCATATGCGGGTGCCGGAGATCGCGCTCGGCATGAACATGAGCTGGCAAAGCGTACCGCGCATGCTGCACCTGATGGGACCGGCCCGCACCAAGCAGGCGGTGATCCTGGCCGACGACCGGATATCGGCCGACGAGGCCTGTCAATGGGGCCTGGTGGAGCAGCTGGCCGATCCCGGCAAGTCCTTCGAGGCCGCGATGGCGCTGGCGGCCAAGGTCGCCGCGCAGCCGCCGATCTCGGTCGCGATGACCAAGCTGACCGTCAACCGGCTGGCGCATGCGCTGGACGATCTCGCCAGCCACATGGACCTCGACCAGTTTGCGCTGGCGAGCCTGACCGAAGACCACAAGGAGGGCGTCGCGGCCTTCCTCGGACGGCGGCCGCCGCATTTCAGGGGGCGCTAGAGCATGATCCGGGAAAGCGCGAAGCGGTTTTCCGAAAAGATCATGCGCAAACAAGAAGCTAAAGCGAGATGACGATTCGACCTCATCGCATCTCGCTTTAGCCGATGCCGCGCTCAGCAGCCCCGGCAGATCGATCCCTTCACCAGTTTTGCGACCGCGGCGTCCTCACGGGCGATCGCGGGGTTGGTGCCAAGCGATACGCCCCGGGTAGAACTGCCGATGCCCGAGGCGGACAAGGCGGTGCCCGACGAGTTGGTTCCCGGCGTATCGACGTGAAGGGCGGCAGTCATGGCCGCGTGGTGCATTCCGCCACCTCCGCCGCGGCCGAAGCTCGCGGGCATGGTGACGGTGATGCCGACGGCGACGCAAACAATGGAGATCAGTCGGATCATGACATCCTCCGTCTGTGAGACCGACTCAAAGCTAGCGCAGATGCCGGATCATGGCCACGCACGACTGCATGAACGACCCCGGACCCACACTGTCGTATGATTGTTGCGCCAGTATCGGACAACCACAGGACGCTCCAGAAGTTGCGAGGTCGCGCGATGTTGAGAATGGTCGTTGCCTTGGGGTGGCTGCTCGGCTCGCTGGTCCCGGTCGCGCTATGGCCGACCGGTGCGTCGGCTTGGGGCTATGAGGGCCATCGCGTCGTCGGCGCGATCGCCGACCATCTGCTGAAGCCCGCCGCGAAGGCTCAGGTCGAGAGGCTCCTCAATGAGGGCGACACGCATGGCATCGACCTGCGCAAGGCCGCCCCATGGCTCGACTGCGTCAAAAGCGTCGCCCGGCACGATGACGGCCGGTTTCACTACGAGGTGGACCCCGAACATCTGGAATATGAGGTGCCCTGCACGCCGTTCAATTCGGCGCGGGAGAGGGCACGCATGGTGGACTATGTCGCGCGCAACTGGTCGACCTGCTCCTACAAGCCCGACGGCTTCGAGCGCGGTTGCCACAACACCTTCCATTTCGTCGACGTCGCGATCCAGCGCAACAGCTTCGACCGCGCCCTCCAGGGCACCAATCCGCACGATCTGGTCGCGGCGATCAGCGCTGCCATCGCGGTGCTCCAGGACCGGCCGATCCCGCCGCCGTTCCCGTTCTCGATCCGGGACAAGAAGGAAGCCCTCTTGCTGCTCGCGCACCTGATCGGCGATCTGCACCAGCCGCTGCATGTCGGCGCGGTCTATCTCGATCCCGGCGGTCAGCCGGTCGATCCTGACGCCACCCATCAGGTCGATCCGCTCACCGATACGATCGGCGGGAACGCGATCCAGGACGGCGTCGCGGTGCCATTCCAGACCATCAATCTGCACCGCGAATGGGATGACATCCCGACCGACCTCGGCGATGCCGCCACCGGTGAACTGATGGATGCTGCGAGACTGGTCCCGCCAAGCCCGGGCGCCCCGGATGGCTGGCCGGTGGCCTGGGCGACCGACACGCTGCTGGTCGCGCATGACGCCTTCAAGGGGCTCAGCTTCGGGCCGACAGTGCCGCCGGCGCAGTCCAAATGGGTCGTCGCGTTCGACAATCACATGGACTATCTGCACGCCGTCGACGCCATCAAGCGCAGGCAACTCGCCAAGGGTGGCGCAAGGCTGGCCGAACTGCTGAACGCGATCTGGCCGTGACCGATTGTCGGTCGATGGGGAGAGCGTTGTCGAGCGAAGTGGAGACCGGTTCGCGTGAAGAAAACGCGTCACGGACAAGAACCTGGAGCCCCGTTCCGATTCCGTCGGAACGGGAAAGGCTCTAACGCGGCCGCCCGGACCTTGCGCCCGCTACAGGAATCGCGCGCCGGACACGAGCCGAATGCTATTTGCTTGGAAGGACCATGCCGGCTGGCTTCGCGCCCCACATGCAGAAGCTGGTGGGCTCGAAGCCGAACTGCCGCGGCCGGTGCGTCGCCTCGTCCTCGATCTCGTCGACACCGACGGAATACTCGAAGATCATCCCGTCAGGTCCCTTGAAGTAGAGGAACCTCGCGCCCGATGTCGGATGTCTCCCCGGGCCGAACACGATCGGCACGCGCTTCTCATTGAGGAAGTAGTACGACCGAAGCACATCATCGCTGCTTCCGACTTGGTGATTGATGTGCTGGATGCCGGCGTTCGGAGCCCGCACCAGCGCGATGGTGTGGTGGATGGCGTTGACGCGCATGAGGGGGATGTCGCCGATCCGGTCGCTGACGCGGGCGTTGCAAACCTGCGTCCAGAATTGCTCGTCGCGCACCGGATCGGTCGAATTGAGCCCGATATGGCTGAACCCGGTGATCCCGGCATCGCGGCTTGCAAAGTACCGCCGTCCGCTGCGCTCGGGGCGGACGACGAGCTCGATGTGGTTTCCCGTCGGATCACGGAACCCGATGAATGCCTTGACCCTGCGCTGTTCGACCTCGTGGGCGGTGCCGGTATGAACGGCATGTCCGAGCGACTCCAGGGTTGACGCAGCGTCCTGTAGGCTTGCCTCATCCTCCACCTCGAAGCCGACAGTCTGGCTGCGTGGGTCGCCTTCCGAATAGCACAGCGTGTGGGCGCGATCGTCCGACCGAAGGTAGAGGTCCTTCCTGCCGCGTTCGCCGACTTGCAGCCCGAGGCAGGTCGTGGCGAAGCGCTCGGCGGATTCGAGGTCCGGTGAGCCAAGACGGACGTAACTCACGTCCTTGAGCTGAATCATGTCTTAGCCCTCCTGGTCGGTTGGTGGAGTCAACTCCGGTACGTCCTTGCACTCGCTGCCCCAATCGCAGAGGGACGTCGCCGTCAGCGGGAATTGCCGCGCCGGCCGCGGCCTGTCGCCGTATCTCGCCATGCCGTTGACATAGGAAAAGACCAGGCCGCCTGGTCCTTCGACGTGCAGGAAGATCTGGCGGGAAGCCGCCTGCCGACCGGGGCCCTGCAATATCCTGATCTGGTGGTCCTGCATGAAGTAGCTGTTCTGCATGATCTGATCGAGGCCCTCGACCTCGAATGCCGCGTAGAGAAGTCCGTTGCGCTTGGACGGGTGAAGCGCAACGCGGTGATGCAGATCGTCGATCCGCAAATAGGCGATGTCGCCGACCCAGTCGGAGACGTCGGCGCCGAGCAGGCGCCAAAAGGCGAGATCGCGGACGGGCTGCGTGCTGCACAGGCCGACACCGTGGAATTGCACGATGCCGGCGTCGCGGGTCGGGAAATATCGCCTGCCGCTGCGGGTCGGGCGGGTCACGAGATCGATGCGATTGCCGGATGCGTCGGTGGCGAGGAGCGCCGATTGGACGTACCGTCGGCGGCACTGCTCGGGGCTTGCGGCTATCGCGGCGAACCCTTGCGCGCGCAGCCGCTCGCCGATCTCCAGCAATGCGGCATCGTCCCAGACCTCGACGCCGATGCTGCCGCCATCTTCATCGCAGCCGAGACTCACGGTGCGATAGCGATCGTCGGAGCGGAAGGCAAATTCACCGTCGTGGGTCGGAACCGGCTGCAAGCCGAAGATCTCGGAGACGAAACGGACGCCGGCCTGCGGTTCGCCAACCGCGGCCCTGACGTAGCAGACCGACGTGATCGGCGCCGTTGCCTCCCTCGCAGTGCTCCTCATCGCAACCGTCCACGCTTTTGTTCCGCCTCGAGGAAGATCTTGATCATCCGCCGCCAGAGCCCGAACAACTGATCGAACCAGTTCGGATCGTTGTCCCAGAGCGTGCGCAGCGCCATGCCGCGGACGACGCCGAGCGTGAGCGCCACGATGTCGCCGGCGACCGCCGCCGGGACGCCGCCTGCGACCAGCGCCTCGGCCCAGGCGCCTTCGACCGGACGGCGCGCCTTACGGGAAATGTCGAGGATCTGCTTGCGGACGGCCTGGTCCGTGGAGGTCGAAAGGACGATGTCGATCGCCACCATGAAGTGCTGGCTGAAGAAGAACTCCTTGGCGTCCTCGATGACTGCCTCGACCAGATCGCGCGGCCGATTGATCGCGGCGGCGCGGCGCCGGCTGACGATCTGGGCTTGCTCGAACACATATTCGAGCGTGGCGACCACCAGGGAATCCTTGGTCGGGAAATGATGCAGCTGTGCGCCGCGCGAGACGCCGGCCTCGGCGGCGACCTCAGCCGTCCGGAACCGCGCATAGCCGCGGCGCCGGATCAGATGGGCGGCAGCCTTGAGGATGCGCAGGCGCGTCTCGGCGGTCCGTTCGGCCTGGGTGCGGCGGCGCGGCGGCGCCAGCGCTCGCCGGGCGGATTTGAGCGGCGCGGGAGCGCGATCGGGACGGGGGGCCATGTCACACCTCGATCTGGACCTGCCCATCCACGACCGTGACGGGATAGGTCTTCAAGGGAATCTCGCAGGGCATGCCGGTCGGCTCGCCGGTGGTGACGTCGAAGGTTCCGAAGTGGAAGGTGCATTCGACGATCTTGCCGCTGATGATGCCTTCCTCCGCCAGCGAGGCCTCGCCATGGGTGCACATGTCCGCCGTGGCGTAGATCGTGCCGGCGATGCGGTACAGAGCGACGTTGGTGCCGTCGGGCAGCGGCGCCTGCTTGATCTCGCCTTCGACAACCTGATCGGCGGCGCAGAGGACGACTGTTTCAGCCATGGCAAACCTCACAGCATGGTGCTGCCGCCGTTGACGCTGATGACCTGTCCGGTCACGAACGACGCTTCGGCGGAAGCGAGATAGGAGACCATCGAGGCGACTTCCTCCATTTCGGCCGGCCGGCCCATCGGGATGACGCTGACGAATTTGGCGGCAAGGGCCGGGTCGCTCTTGGTGATGGCGACCATCTGCGGCGTGTTCACCGCGCAAGGCGCCACCGTATTCACGGTGATGCCGTCCTTGGCGAGCTCGCGCGCCATTCCGGTGGTGAGGCCATGCACGCCGCCCTTGGCCGCATTGTAGGCGGCATGGTCCCACAATCCGTTGCGCACGGAATCTGCGCCGAGATTGATGATACGCCCGTAGGCCTGCTGTCGCATCTGCGGCACCGCATACCAGGAGCACCACAGCACGGTCCACAGATTGCGGTCGATCGTGGTCTTCAGCGTCTGCGGGGTGTGCTCCGCAAACGGCTTGATGATGCCGCCGCCGGCATTGTTGACGAGGATGTCGAGACGGCCAAACCGGTCACTGGCGAGCTTGATGGTCTTGCCGGCGATCTCCTGATCGGCGAGGTCGCCAGACTGGGTTGCGACTTCGGTGTCGAAACGACTGGCGAGGTCGGCCGCCGCCTGATCCAGCCCGGCCTGATCGAGATCGGCCAGCACCAGCCTGGCGCCGTCGCTTGCCAGCCGCTCGGCGATCGCAAGGCCGATGCCCTTCGCGGCGCCCGTCACCACAGCGACGTTGTTCTTCAGCTTGTTGTCCACGACCGGATGTTTCCTAAAGGATGATACTGACGCGGCCCTGCGTGCGCAGGCCGTCGCTGTCGAGCAGGCAGCGCTTCTCCTTGATCCGCAGCCGGCCACCCTCGACCACCAGCCGGTAGCGGTTGCTGCCGAAATAGGTGTCCGTGACGCCGTCCTTGGTGCGGTAGGTGATGAAGGCGGCGGCGACCTCGATCTCGTCGTCGCTGCGGCCGCGGATCCGGACATTGCTGACGAGATGGCGGGTCCGCGAATGCGGGAACTCGGCATGCGCCGTGCGCTTCATCAAGCGCTTGACGCGCTCGCTGAGGCGGAAGCGGTCGTCTGCGACATAGAACAGGTTCTTGTCGGGCGAGGAGTCCGCGGGGACGTCGGTGGATGGTACGTAGTAGATCGCGTCTTCCGTGAACAGCTCGAGCCATTCGGGCAGGCGCCACTCATCGAGCAGCTCGGCCTCGGCGAACAGGAAATCCTCGACATCGGCGCGCGCGATATTCTCCATCGTCGTCTCCCTTACGCCGATGCCGCGAACACGTGCCTGTTCCAGTTCGACCAGAACGCCCGCATTTGCAGCTCGTCGTCATAGGCCGGTGTCTCCTTGCCCATGCCCTTGGAGATGTCGTTCCACTGCGCTTCGGTCGCGTTGCGGAAGCCGCGCTGGCACTGCTCGAGGGCCTCGACGTCGTCGGGCGTGGCGAAGCCGCCGGGGCCGAGGAATTCGAGGAAGTTGAACAGGCGATACTTGCGCGCCCAGTCGGTCTCTTCCTTCGGTGCGAGCGCCCAGGCGCTGACGGTCATGAAGTCGGGCGCATGCGGATAATAGGTGCGGATCGTCACCGCCATGATGTCGTTGACGACAAGGTTGGGGAATACGAACAAATTGCGGTTGTAGAGCGCGATGCGTTTGGCGCGCTCCTCGCCGTAGCGCGCGACCAGGCCCTGATAGAGCCGGTCGATCTCGCGCTTGCCGTCTTCGCCCCACATCGGGACCCACTGGGCGACCGGGCGTCCCCACGGCGCCTTGTACTCCAGCACCGCATGTCCGTTGCCGAGATCGCGCGCGGCCCCCTCGAGCGGCACCGGCGCAAGGCCGCCATTGGTGGCCTTCAGGTAGTCGAAGTAGGTCGCATGGGTGGTGAGCGCGTGATAGCCGTCGATCGAGTTCTCGGTGAGCAGCTTCCAGTTGGCGCGCATCGAATATTCCTGCGTGCCGCCGACGATGGTCATGCCCATCTCGGCCTGGTCGGCGATCACGTCGAGATATTCCTTGACCGCGCCGAGATAGCTGTCGAGCGGCTCGGCGTTGCGATCGAAACAGACGAAGCAGAAATCGCGAAACGTCTCGAACCGCGGCACAGGCTGCATGTTGGAGGTGCTGCGCTCCTTGAAATCGGGCGCGTACGAGGCTTCGCCCGGCTGGCTGCGCAGCGCGCCGTCGAGCCCGAACACCCAGCCGTGATAGAAGCACTGGAAGGACTTGGCGTTGCCGTGTTTTTCGCGGCACACCTGGGCGCCGCGGTGCGGGCAGGTGTTGAACATCGCGCGCAGGGTCCCCTTGGCGTCGCGCGCGAACAGGATGTTGCGGCCGCCGACCTGGCGGGTGACGAAGTCGCCGGGCTTCTGCAACTCCGAGGCATGGCCGAGATAGAGCCAGCATTTGTCGAAGATGCGCGTCCGCTCGGCTTCGAGAATGTCCGGATCGACGAAGGCCTGGCGCGAGACCTTGAAGATCTGCCTGGATTCGTCGACCATCAGCGCGGTGTTCATTCGCCGGAACGCGTTCATTGCAGTCCCTCCCTCGAATTCATTGTGGCTTCAACGCGGCGCGCAGGTCGTAGCGCGGTGACTCCAGATCGGCGCGCAGCGGTGTTGCGCCCGCCGCAATGATCCGGCGCAGCATGGCCATGTCCTTGGCCGCGTTCACCGATAAGGCGCCGACCAGCTCATTGCCGCGCAAGGCGATGATAGAGAACCGTCCGCCAGTCGGATCGCCGCGTGCGATGTGGTCGGCGTCGCGCATATCGCCGGTCACCTGGATGTTGAGGTCGTACTGGTCGGTCCAGAACCACGGCGGGTCGCTGTATTCCCTGGTCTCGCCGATCATGTTGGCGGCGACCGCGATCGCCTGGTTCTGGGCATTCGCCCAGGTCTCGACGCGAATGGCGCGGCCGTGACAGCGGCTCCATTGCAGGGCGGCATCGCCGGCGCAGAAGACATCGGGGACCGCGGTGCGACCGCTTGCATCCACGGCGACGCCGTCCGCGCATGGCAAGCCGAGCCGCGCGGCGAGATCGCCCGACGGGGCAACGCCGATGCCGACCAGCACCAGATCGGCGGCGATCGTCGCGCCATTGCTCAGCCGGACGGAGCCGGGAGCGCTGCCGGCGACCGTCGCGCCGAACACGAAGGTCACGCCGTGATTGCGGTGCCTCGTGGCGACGAGATCGCTGACCAGGGCAGGGAAGGCGCGCGACAGCAGCCGCTCGTCGCTTTCGATCACCGTGACACGGCAGCCGCCCTTGGCCGCGGCGCAAGCGGCTTCCAGGCCGATGACCCCGCCGCCGACGATCGCGATGCGCGAGCGTGCCTCGATGTGACGGCGGAAGCCGAGCGCATCGTCAACGTTGCGGAGATACTGGACGTCGATCTCGGCGTCCTCCAGCACGGAAAGACGCCGCGGCCGGGTGCCGGTCGCGAGCAGGAGGCGGTCGAACGCAAAGCTCCGCCCGTCCGCGGTCGACACCGTCCGGCGATCGGCATCGCAATCGATCACCGCGGCACCGGTCTCGATCCTGACATCCAGAGTCTGGGTCCAGTCGCGGGACGGCTTGATGTAGGCGACGGGCGTGTCAGACGATTGCAGCAGGGCCTTGGACAGTTGCGGGCGTTCGTAGGGGAGGTGAGGTTCCTCGCCGATCATCGTGATCGAGCCCTTGAAGCCGCGCGCCCGCATCGCTTCCGCGGCCCGTGCGCCGGCTTGTCCGGCTCCCGCGATCACGATGTCATTGATCGTTTCCGCCACGCGTCTTCCGCTCCCTGGTACGATGCTGATCGCCGCATCGATTGGATCGTGCACTAGCATACGAATACGGGATTGCATAGAAAATAAAAACAGTCCAACCTGCTTGTAAGTTGGAAAGTTGCATTCATGCCAGTGCGGTCGAGGGTGCAGCGCAAAAATCCGTCGAGGAAACGTCGTGGTCGAAGCGATCGACATCCATACCCATTTCGTTCCACAGCACATTCCGGCCGAACCGGGTCGCAATCCGCTGTGGCCGTCGGTCGAGCTGCGGGACCAATCCGCGGCCGTCATGGTCGGCGGCAAGGTGTTCCGGGTGATCGACTCCCGGAGCTGGGACCCGCGCCGCCGGCTTGACGATATGTCGCAGGATGACGTCGACGTGCAGGTGGTCTCGCCGATGCCGGAACTGCTGTCGCATTGGTTTCCGGCCGACGACGCCGATGTGCTCTGTGGTCACGTCAACGAGGGCATTGCTGCGCTCTGCGCAGGCGATCCCCGGCGCTTCATCGGCGTCGGCATGATCCCGATGCAGGATGTCGCGCGGGCCGCGCGCCGCATCGAGGACGTCAAGTCGCTGGGCCTGCGCGGAATCGAGATCGGCACGCACATCAACGGTGTGCCATTGGGCGATGCGCGACTGGACGACGTCTATGCCGCGGCGGAGCAGGCCGGACTGATGGTCATGGTTCACCCACTGCATCCGCTCGGGCTCGACCGGATGGGCGGCCGTCCCGAGCTTGCGGCCGTGGCGGCATTTCCGCTGGAGACGGCGTTTGCCGCCGTGTCGCTGATGACCCACGGCGTGCTCGAGCGATTTCCCAGGCTGCGGATCCTGCTCAGCCATGGCGGCGGCGCGCTGTCCTGGTTGCTGCCGAGGCTGTCCCACGCGCACGGACTAGGGCCTCCGCTGCATGGCCTGTTTGCGCGGGAGCCTGCCGAGATCGTGCGATCCTTCTACTACGACACCATCGTCTATGACGGCGCGGCGCTGCGCTACCTGGCGGACAAGGTCGGGACGGAACGGCTGGTGGCCGGATCGGACTACCCGTTCACGATCAAGCAGGACAAGCCGGCGCAATTCGCCGAGCAGGCCTTGTCGATTGCGCGTGCGACACTGTCCGCCAATACCAGGCGATTGCTCGGGATCGGCTAGGGAGGGGACATTGGGACGCTGTTATTCCTATCGCCAGTTCTGCTCGCTCGGCCCGCTGCCGCCGCGGACGCCGGCCCGCCCGGATCCGCAGGTGCCGAAGGATGCCAAGCTCGGCCCATGCGCGCACGGCAAGATCGGCGCGTTCTATTTCTATGCTGAAGGCTCCAGCGACGATCCCGCGTTCGGCTTCTGCGAGATCGAGCTCTCCGTCCAACGCGTGGCCGAGGGCACGACGCGGCTCGAACTCTATTGCGTGGCCGACGGCTATCAGAGCGCGCGTGGCGTCGGCGCAAGACATCCGCTGAGGATCGCGATGCTTGCCGGCGAGACCGTGTTGGGCGAGGCGAGCTGGCATTTTCCCGACGTGATTTGCGGCCACGCCGATCCCATGCATTTCGCGGTCGATATTCGGCTCGATGATGCGCTGTTCGCAAAGATCGATCGTGTCGAGCTCAGCCGGACGAGCGGCGAGTCCCTACCATGCGGCTGATTGGCGTGCCGGTCCAGCCACCTGCGACGCAAAGTCCCGAAGCAAGCGAACCGCGACCTGCGAACGGATGTTCTCATATATCGTAAGGTAGAGTACGATTAGAACAAATCGGGATTGCGGGCCGCGCGAGCCGCGGTGTGGGAACGTCAGACGCCTTTGATCTCAGGGAGACTTGATGCGGCTTCGAGCAGCGATCGTCGTGTGGCTGATTGCGATGTCGGCCTGCGTTGCCGGCTGGCAGCCCGCTTCCGCGGAGCTCTACCCGTTGCGGCGCGTCAACCTCATCGTGCCGTTCCCGGCAGGGAGCGCGACCGACGCAGTGACGCGGCGGCTGGCCGAAAGCATTCGTGTCGCGACCGGCACGACCGTGCTGGTCGAGAACAAGCCGGGCGCTGACGGTAATCTGGCGGCGCTGGCAGTTTTGAAGGCGGAGGCTGACGGCTATACCGTGTTCGTCACCACGAACTCGACGCAGGCGGCGAATGCCAGCCTGTTCAACACGATGCCCTACGATCCCGCGGCGGACTTTGCGCCGGTCGCGGGCGTCATGACCATCCCGATGATGCTCGCGGTGAAGCCCGAGTTTCCGGCAAGGACGGTCGCGGAGTTCATCGCTCTGGCGAAGTCACGGCAGAAGCCGTTGGCGTTCGGCAGTGGCAATACGTCGAGCCGGGGCGCTGCCGAACTGTTCCGCGCCAGGGCCGGGATCGAGATGCAGCATGTGCCGTATCGCGGCATGCCGCAGGCGCTGACCGATGTGCTGGCCGGTGAGATCGATTGCGTCTTCACCGATCCCGCCAGCGCGCAGGGCCTGATCGAGGACGGCAAGTTGCGGGTTCTCGCGGTGACGAGCAGCGACCGGCTGGCCGGCGCGCCCGATGTCCCGACGCTCGCGCAAGCCGGACTGCCCGGTGCGGAGATGACCGCCTGGGTCGGCGTGTTTGTCCGGGCGGGCACGGCTGCCGACGTCGTCGCAAGGCTCAGCCAACTCGTGCTGGCCTTCGTCAACGACAAGGATACGGCCGGCTATCTGCAATCCGTCGGCGCGAAACCGTTTCCTGCCGGGCCTGAGGCGCTGAAGGCCTTCGAGGAGGCCGACACGCGGCGTTGGGCGGAGATCGTCGCGATCGCCAGGATCGAGAAGAAGTAACGCGCACCGCGCTACGGCCCGCGATCGCAGTTGCCAAATAGTATAGTAGTGTACTAATTGGGTGATCCGGCCGGGATAGAGCGGCCGCGCGGAGGGACGTTGCGTGCTCTGGCGAGCAACAAATTGGAGGTTGCGACGGATGGTCTTCGGCAGACAGGGAAGCGGCCGGGTCGCCGCGCTGCTGCTTGCCGCGCTGCTCGCAGCTCCGGCGCTCGCCGCTGAGAAGAAATATGGTCCCGGCGTCAGCGACACCGAGATCAGGATCGGCAACACCTCTCCCTATAGCGGCCCGGCATCGGCCTTCAGCATGGTCGCCAAGACCGAGGAAGCGTATTTCCGCATGATCAATGCGGAGGGCGGCATCAACGGGCGGCGCATCGTCTTCGTGTCCTATGACGACGGCTACTCGCCAGCGAAGACGGTCGAGCAGACCCGGCGGCTGGTCGAGAGCGACGAGGTCCTTCTGGTCTTCAATGCACTCGGCACCGCGGCCAACTCGGCGGTCCAGAAATATCTGAACGGCAGGAAGGTGCCGCAACTGTTCGTCTCGAGCGGCGCGGCCAAGTGGAACGACCCGAAGAACTATCCATGGACGATGGGATTCACCCCGAGCTACGAGACCGAGGGCTATATCTACGCCAGACATGTGCTTCGCGAGCGGCCCGCGGCGAAGATCGCGATCCTGTTCCAGAACGACGATTTTGGAAAGGACTACCTCAAGGGAATCAAGCGGGGCCTCGGCGAAAACAGTGCCTCGATGATCGTCGCCGAAGAGGCCTTCGATGTCTCCGAGCCAACGATCGACTCCCATCTGGTGAAGCTGAAGGCGACCGGCGCTGACGTGCTGTTCGACATTGCGACCCCGAAATTTGCCGCGCAGGCGATCAGGAAGGTGGCAGAACTCGGCTGGAAGCCGCTCCACGTCCTCAGCTACACGTCGGCATCGATCGGCAGTGTCATCAAGCCGGCGGGGTTCGAGAATGCGCAGGGCCTGATCTCGGCAGCCTATTTCAAGGACCCGAACGATCCAGCCTGGCAGGACGATGCCGGTCTCAGGCAGCTCAACGGATTCCTCGACGGTTATTTTCCCGGTTCCGACCGCAGCGATACGTTGATCGTCAACGGCTACAACACGGCGCAGGCGCTCGTCTATCTGCTGAAGCAGTGCGGCGACGATCTCACGCGCGAGAACGTGATGCGCCAGGCGGCCAATCTGAAGGACGTCGAACTCGGCATGCTGCTTCCAGGCATCCGCCTGAACACGTCGCCGAGTGATTTCGCGCCGGTCAAGCAGTGGCGATTGATGCGCTTCGAGGGAACGACGTGGCACCTGTTTGGCGACGTCATGAGCGGACAGGACTAGGGAAGGAGACCACGAATGGGAGGACTATGTGCAGGCCGGGTCGCGATCGTGACCGGAGCCGGTCGCGGGCTCGGACGCGAATACGCGCTGATGCTGGCGGAGCAGGGCGCCAAGGTCGTCGTCAACGATCTCGGCAGCACGGCGGCCGGCGAAGGCGCCGACATCTCGCCCGCCCAGGAGGTCGTCAACGAGATCAGGCGTGCCGGCGGCGAGGCCATCGTGAACGGCAACGATGTCAGCGATTGGGCTGCCGCCAAGGCCATGATCGACGACGCCGTCAATACGTTCGGCCGGCTCGACGTCCTCATCAACAACGCCGGCATCCTGCGAGACCGTATGATGGTCAACATGAGCGAGGCGGAATGGGATGCCGTGATCAAGGTGCATCTGAAGGGCACGTTCGCGCCGTCGCACCATGCCGCGCAATATTGGCGGCAGCAGACCAAGGCGCGGGGCGCGCCGGTCAGCGCGCGCCTGATCAACACGTCGTCGGCCTCGGGATTGTTCGGCAATGTCGGCCAAAGCAATTACGGTGCGGCCAAGGCGGGCATCGCCGCCTTCACCGTCATCAGCGCCATGGAGCTTCGCCAGTACGGCATCACGGTGAACGCGATCGCGCCGCGCGCGCAGACCCGCATGACCGAGGGCTTGCGCGAGCGCACCGAGGAAGAGATCAGGCGGCGGGATCCGCGCTGGGTGGCGCCGATCGCGGTCTGGCTCGCCAGCGAGCAGTCCGCGGAGGTGACTGGGCGGGTATTCGAGGCCGGCGACGGGATACTGAAGGTCGCCGAGGGCTGGCATGCCGGTCCGGGGATCGATCCGGTCGAGGATCCGGCCGAACTCGGCCCTCAGGTGCTGGAGATGGTGCGGAAGGCGCGCCCCAACGCCGACATCTGGGGACGCGACATCGTCTCATGAGGTCTTGGTCTCATGAAGTCTTGGTCTCATGAGGTCTTGCCATACTCCCTCCCGGAGTAGGACTGAGACGGGCGGTTCGGCCTCAGGCCGCCGCCCGTCGCTTTTTCCGGGTCTTGGCGGGTTGAACCTCGTCCTCGTCGTCATCGGCCTTGTTGGGCACCGTACCGTCCGACATTGCGAGCAGATTGTGCTTCATCGCAAGCAGCGCCTCGGACGCGGCTTCGAGCTGCTTGCGGTCGATGCCATGGACGATCTGGGCGTTGAACTTGTCGGTCTCCTTGCGCAGTTTCTCGAGAAAGCCGCGCGCCTGCTTGGTGACATAGACGCGCTTGACCCGCCGATCGACCGGATCAGCCTGGCGGAGCACGAAGCCGGACGCCTCGAGGCGGTCGATCAAGGCGCCAACGGCGACCTTGCCGACGTCGAGCTCGTTGGCGAGCTGGGTCTGGGGCAGGCCGTCCTTGCGCGAGATGAACGCCAGCACCCACCATTGCGAGCGGGTGATGCCGAGCGGGGCCAGCGCGCGGTCGAACATCATCCTCCTGAGTCGCGAGACGTCATGGATCAGATATCCAAGCCGAAGATCCCAATCGGGCTGATCAACCATCGATGTTTCCCCTTGCGGCCCGAGTCGGGCTGGCGGTTCACCAATACCATACACCAGCGTATTTTAAATGGAAGACCGCCGAATGGGCTGCTGGCGCCTCGGCCGCTGTGCCAGGCGATTTACAAAAGAAGTACGCTAGTGTATTAATATGCAGGCGTCGCGGATCTGGCCCAATGGCCGAGCCGGCAGCAACCATACGCCCAGGGAAGGAAGCCATCCATGTTCGATGCGGCCGTGCTCAAGGGAAAGCGCATCCTGATCACCGGCGGAGGGACCGGGCTCGGCAAGGAGATGGCGGTTGGCTTCGCCGCACATGGCGCTCACGTCTACGTCTGTGGGCGACGCAAGGAGGTCCTCGACCAGGCGGCGCAAGATATCCGCACGCGATCGGGCGGGCAGGCGTCGGCATTGCTTGCCAATGTGCGGGACCCCGACAGCATTGAAGCGATGATGGACAGCATCTGGGCGGAGGGGCCGCTGACCGGCCTCGTCAACAATGCCGGCGCGAATTTCCTGGCGCCGACCGAAACGCTGTCGCCGCGTGGCTATGAGGCCGTCCGCTCCACGGTGATGGATGGCTCGTTCTACGCCTCGCTGGCCTGTGGCAAGCGATGGATCGCCGCGGGTCTGCCGGGCGTCATCATCAGCAATCTCGTGACGTGGGTGTGGACGGGCTCGGCCTATGTGGTGCCGGCGGCGATGGCGAAGGCGGCGGTGCACGCCATGACCATGTCGCTTGCCGTCGAATGGGGACCGAAGAACATCCGCGTCAATGCCATCGCGCCGGGACCGTTCCCGACGGAGGGCGCCTGGGACAAGCTCAATCCATTGGCGGAGACCGGCGTCGGCGCCACCCAGGCCGACGAGGTGCCGCTGCGGCGGTTTGGCAAGATGGACGAGCTGCGCAATCTCCTGATCTTCCTGATGTCGGACGGCTGCAGCTACATCACCGGCGACACCATCAGCATCGATGGCGGACACCATCTGGCAGCGCCGAGCACGTTCGCCGGACTGTCGAAGCTGTCGCCGGCCGACTGGCAGCGGGCCCGCGAGGCCATCCAGGCCTCCGTGCAGAAGGAAAAGCAGGCGCGGTCGATCTGAGGGTCGGTGGGCGGAGGTTCGGAAGGAGACGGCAGATGGGACTGGCGATAGCAACCAAGAGCTTCGAATGCAGCGTCGATGACGGGCTGGTCCAGATCGTCTTGAATCAGCCTGACCGGGGCAATCCGATCGACGGCGATTTCTGTCGCGAGTTCGGCCAGGCGATCGCGGAATTGAGCGAGCGCGCCGACGCCCGTGCCGTGCTGCTCTCCGCGCGCGGACGGCTGTTCAGCGTCGGCGGCGACCTGATGTCGCTGGTCAAGCAGGGCGACGCGTTGCCGGGCACGATCAGAGCCTGGACCGCCGATCTTCATGTCGCGATCGCCAGGATGGTCCGCATGCGCGCACCCGTCGTCGCGGCGGTTCATGGCAACGTCGCGGGCGGCAGCGTATCGCTGATGGCCGCGGCCGATCTCATCGTGATGGCGGAATCGGCGCGGATCTCGGCGGCGTTCTCCAAGATCGGCTTCAGTCCCGACAGTGGATCGACGACCACGGTGACCCGCCGGATCGGAGTTGCACGCGCAAGACGGTTTTTCCTGCTCGGCGAGACACTCGATGCTGCAACCGCGTTGTCACTTGGGTTGGTCGACGTCGTGGTCGCCGATGGCGCCGTGCAGTCCGAGGCCACGCGGATCGCACGGGACCTTGCCGCCGGCCCGACCGAGGCGTTCGGTGCCATCAAGCGGCTGTTTTCCCAAACCAGCGATCGATCATTCGAAAGCCAGCTTGAAGAGGAAGCGGTGACGCTCGCTGCGATCTCGCGAACCGCCGATGCGCAGGAGGGCGTCAGGGCCTTCGTCGAAAAGCGGAAGCCGGTGTTCTCAGGGAAATGAGCCGCACCGGACGCGACAATCCGGACCATTGGCAGGCAATCGTACTCTGCAATAACGTACACAGATAAACAAAATAATCCGGACGCCAGAGCCGGAATACGGACACTTCAGGAGAGGAACATGACCGTGGCCGCCGCGATGCGGGATACGTCTCACGCGAGCTTTCGCCAAGCCGGTTATTGGCTCGACAAGACCGTCGATCAGCTGCTGACGGAAGCCGTTGCAAGAACGCCGGACAAGATTGCGATCGTTGCCGACCGCGCGGATCGCGACCAGGCGCCGCGCTTCACCTATCGGCAGTTGAACGATCTCGCCGATCGGGCAGCGAGTTCGCTGCTGCGGCTCGGCGTCGGGCGTGGCGACGTCGTCACGGTGCAATTGCCGAACTGGTGGGAATTTGTCGTCACGGCTTTTGCGTGCAGCAAGATCGGCGCGGTGATGAATCCGGTGATGCCGATCCTGCGTGAGCGCGAGCTGCTCTACATCCTGAATTTCTGCGAGGCGAAGGTCTTCATCGTGCCGCAGACCTATCGCGGGTTCGACTATGCTGCGATGGCGCAGGGCATGCGTGCCGAGCTGCCGCATCTCAGGCACGTCGTCGTCGCAGATGGCGTGGGCGAGACCGGCTTCGAGCGGATGCTGTTGTCGTCGGAACCAACGGCGCATGCGTCAGGCTTGGATCCGGACGACATGGCCGTGTTGATGTTCACCTCGGGCACGACAGGTGAGCCCAAAGGCGTCATGCACACCTCGAATTCGTTGATCGCCTGCTGCAAGGCGCTGTCCGGACGCTTCGGGCTGGATAGCAGCGATGTGCTGCTGGTGGCGTCCCCGGTCGGGCACATGACGGGCTATGCCGCGATCGTCCTGCTGTCGGTCTATCTCGGCGGCACGATGATCCTTCAGGATGTCTGGGAAGCCAGGCGCGGCGTCGGTCTGATGGCACGTGAGGGCGTCACCTATACCGCGGCCTCGACGCCGTTCCTCGGCGACATCTGCGAAGCCGTGAAGGCGGGCGCGCCCGAGCCGAGCAGTCTGCGCTCGTTCCTCTGTGGCGGCGCGCCGATCCCGTCAGTGTTGATCGAGCGCGCCGCAGATGAGCTCGACCTGAAGGTCTGCTCGCTCTGGGGCATGACCGAGGTCTTGTCGGGCACGCTGACGGAGCCGGCACGTGCGGCGGACAAATCGGCGAGCACGGACGGGCGACCGCTGGAGGGCATGGACGTCAGGATTGCAGATGCTGATGGCGGGCCGGTCGTTGCCGGCGAGTCGGGACGGTTGCTGGTTCGCGGCGCCCAGATGTTCAAGGGCTATTACAAACGGCCGGAGTTGCCGACCTTCGACGGCGACGGCTGGTTCGATTCCGGCGATCTCGCCTATATGGATGAGGACGGCTACATCCGCATCTCCGGTCGGGTCAAGGATATCCTGATCCGCGGCGGAGAGAACGTGCCGGTCGTCGAAATCGAGAACCTGCTCTACAAGCATCCGGCCGTGTCCGCAGTGGCGGTGGTCGGAATTCCCGATGCGCGGTTGGGCGAGCGGGGCTGCGCCTTCATCGTTCCACGCAGCGGGAGCACGATCGACCTGACCGCCGTGCAGGCCTATCTGGGCGAGGCGAGGATGGCGAAACAGTTCTGGCCCGAACGCATCGAGCTGGTCGCCGAGTTGCCGCGCACGGCGAGCGGCAAGATCCAGAAATTCAAACTGCGCGAGATCGCGGCTGCGTTTGCAGGCTGAAGCTGGTTCACTGATCAGAGTAGGTCGGCTCCCGCCGTTCGCGGAACGCGGCGACGGCCTCGGCATGATCAGCCGTCTCCAGCAGGATGACCTGCTGCCTGTCCTCGATCATCAGTGCCGCGTCCAGGCTCGGCGCGTCGATCAGCGTGTTGAGCGCCTGCTTGGTCATCCGCAGTCCCATCGGTGACACCCGCAGCATCTCCTCGGCGAAGGCGATCCCGCGCGCGAGCAGCGCATCCGGCGCAACGATGTCGCTCACCAGGCCGATCGCCTGGGCGCGCTCGGCCTTGATGAACCGCCCCGTCAGCAGGAACTCGGAGGCGACGGACAGGCCGACGAGGCGCGGCAGCAGATAGCCCGATCCCATATCGCAACCACCGACACCGATCTTGATATAGGCGGCATTCATCCGCGCATCGGGCGCGGCGAAGCGGACGTCGCAGGCGAGCAGGAAGGAGAAGCCGGCGCCGCAGGCCGCGCCGTGGGCCAGGCCGACGATCGGTTGCGGACAGGACCGCATCAGGCGGATCACGCCGGAGTAGTTCTGCTGCATCTTGAGCTGGCGCTGTGGCCGACCGTTGCCAGGCGCGGCGAATGCATCCGTCCCGAGGTCGGCGCCTGCGGAAAAATGCGGCCCGTTGCCGCGCAGGATCACGACGCGTGTTGCCGGACGGTCGTGCAATGCGGAGAAGTAGCCGGTGAGCTCCGCGATCATGGCAGGCGAAACGGCATTGAGCTCGGCGGGGCGGTTCAGGGTCAGGAGGTCGATCGGACCCCGGGTCTCGACGGTGATGGTGGTCGGCTCTGTCACGGGTGTGCTCCCATTGTCGTTGATCGCCAGTTGATCGTTATTCGTAATATAGTGTACGATAATCGGATGCAATCCGCACCGGCGCCCTGGCGGGCCAGGCGACGACAAGAGTTGAGGGAGCCTCGAAATGCCATACCAGTCCGTGTTCAGGCCGGACCTGTTCCAGGGCCAGACCATCATCGTGACCGGCGGCGGCAGCGGGATCGGACGCTGCACCGCGCACGAACTCGCGGCGCTCGGCGCCAATGTCGCGATCCTCGGGCGGACGATCGAGAAGCTCGTCGAAGTGCAACACGAGATCGAGGAGGATGGCGGGCAGGCGATGAGTCATGCTTGCGACATCCGCGATGAGACCATGGTGGTCGGCGCCGTCGACGCGGTGCTCGCGCGCTACGGCCGGATCGACGGGCTGGTCAACAATGCCGGCGGACAGTTTCGCGCACCGTTGAAGACGATTTCGACCAAGGGGTTCGAGGCCGTGGTGCGCAACAATCTGACCGGCGGATTCATCTTCATGCGTGAGGTCTATAACCGCTGGATGGAGGCCAATGGCGGCGCCATCGTGAACATCATCGCCGACATCTGGCACGGCTGGCCCGAATTCGGCCATTCGGCCGCGGCCCGTGGCGGCATGCTGACGCTGACCGAGACGGCGGCGTGCGAATGGTCCGGTTCCGGCGTGCGGGTGAATGCGGTGGCGCCCGGCGGCATCGTCTCGAGCGGCTTCGATACCTACACGCCGGAGATGCAGAAGAAGCTGCACGACTTCACCGAGCGGGTGCCGCTACAGCGGTTCGGCACGGAAGCCGAGGTTTCCGCCGCGATCGCCTATCTGCTGTCGCCGGCGGCTGCCTACATCACCGGCTCCTGCCTTCGCGTCGATGGCGGAACGCCGAACGCGCGTACCACCTGGAAGCTGGAACCGCACAGCCGCAGCGTTCCCTTCGAAGGCTTTCATCGCGTCAAGCTGCCGGAGGTGATGAAACGCAAGGCCAGCGCGTAGCCGGCCTCAGTCGACCGCGATGATCAGCTTGCCGTGGTTCTCGCCGCGGTAGAGCTGGGCAATGGCGCCCGGCGCATGGTCGAGGCCGGGCAGGATCTCCTCGCCGTGAACGATCTTGCCGGCCAGCGCCAGCTCGGCCAGCTGCGCCGCCGCGTCGGCGAACTCGGCGAGGTGATCGAAGATGATGAAGCCCGACCAACGCAAACGGCGGGTGAGAATTTCGCGTTCGGGTCGAGGCCCCGCAGGAGTGGGGGTCCAGGATGTGTTCGCCGCCGTGCCGCACTGGATCACGCGTCCGCGCAGGCGCATGGTGCGGATTGCCGCATCAGCAATCGCGCCACCGGTGTTATCGAAGAAGATATCGTTGCCATCGGGGCAGGCGGCGCGGATCGCCGCGGCGAGGTCGGCCGCCTCGCGATAGTTGATCATGTCCTGATAGCCGTAGCGTGCCTTTGCGTGCGCGGCCTTGTCGGCGGAACTGGTGAGGCCGACCGCACGGCAGCCGGCGATCGTCGCGAGCTGACCGACAAAGCTGCCAACACTGCCTGCCGCGGTTGACACCAACACATGCTCGCCGGGCTTGGGATTGCCGAGGCCATGAAAGGCGAGATAGGCGGTGATGCCATTCATGCCGAGCACGCTGAGATTGGCGGCGAGCGGAAGGCGCGACGGCATGACGCGGCGCAGCACGGCGTCCGGCGTCGTGACGCAATAACGCTGCCAGCCGAACCATCCATAGACGTGCTCGCCGGCGCGATAATCGGGAACGTTGCTCTCCAGGATTTCACCGACCGCGAGCGCGCGCATCGGCGCGTCGAGCGGCACCGGCGCGCTGTAGTTCCCTTCGTCATTGGCCCAGCCGCGCTGCGCCGGATCGACCGAGAGGTAGCGATTGCGGATCAGCATTTCGCCCTGGCCGGGCGCGGCCGCGGGCGCCGTCACGATCGAGAAATGCTCCGGCTGCGGGATGCCGCGCGGCCGCGCCGTCAGGCGGACCTGTCGATTTTCGCGAACGGACATGCGTGGCCCTCACAATTAGTACGCTTGTGTACGATATGACTATACGGTAGAAAACCGGCGGGAGACAAGGAAATCCGGACGGCAGCGCCGTCCGCGACGCCTGCAACAAAGCGCAAGAGGAAAAGACATGGCAGGGCTCTATTTCGAGCAATTTTCGGTCGGGCAAACCTTCGTCCATGAAATCCGGCGCACGGTGACCGACATGGACAACATCCTGTTCTCGTCGCTGACCTACAACCCCGCGGCAGTGCACATCGACCATGAGTATGCGAAGGGCACCGAGTTCGGCAAACCGCTGATGAATTCGATCTTCACCCTCGGCCTGATCATCGGACTGTCGGTGCAGGATACGACGCTTGGAACCACGGTTGGCAATCTCGGCATGGAGGATACCAGGTTTCCGAAGCCGGTGTTTGCCGGCGACACGCTGCGTGCCGAGACCAAGGTCGTCGCGGTGCGCGAGAGCAAGTCGCGGCCGACCCAGGGCATCGTGACCTTCGAGCATCGCGGCTTCAACCAGCGCGACGAGGAGGTGATGTATTGCCGCCGCAACGGGTTGATGATGCGGAGGCCGGCATGAAGCTGCGCTCGCTTCTGTTCGTGCCGGCCGACAGCGAACGCAAATTCGCCAAGGCTGACGGGATCGGCGCCGATGCCCTGATCCTGGATCTCGAGGATTCCGTCGCGCCCGGCCGCAAGGCGCTTGCGCGTGACGCCGTCAAGACCTTGCTCGGCGGCGGCCCGAGAAACTGGTCCTTTCTGGTGCGGATCAATCCGTTCGGCACCGGGCTGACGCTCGAGGATCTGGCGGCCGTCGTCCGCCCCGGGCTTGACGGCCTGCTGCTGCCCAAGGTCAACGGCATCGAGGACGTCGATCTGATCTCGCACTATGTCGACGTGCTCGAAGTTGCGGCCGGCGTTCCGGCCGGTCACGTCAAGCTGCTGACGGTTGCCACCGAAACCCCGGCTGCGATGATCGGCTTCAGCGGCTATGCGCGCAAGAACAAGCGGCTGGTCGGCGTGACCTGGGGCGGCGAGGATCTGAGCGCGGCGCTCGGTGCGCTGACGCCGCGGGAAGCCGATGGAAGCTGGACCTTCCCGTATCAGGTGGCGCGCGCGCAATGCCTGTTTGCCGCCGGCGCCGCCGGCGCGGCCGCGCTCGAAACCCTCTATGTCGATTTCAGGGATCAGCAGGGGCTCGCCGAGAGTTGCAAGATCGCCCGGCGCGACGGCTTCGTCGGCCGCATCGCGATCCATCCGGATCAGGTCGCGACCATCAACACCTGCTTCACGCCGTCTGATGAAGACCTGGCGCATGCGCGGCGCGTCGTTGCGGCGTTTGCGGCTGCGCCCGATGTCGGCACCGTCGGGATCGACGGCAAGATGTACGACATTCCGCATCTGGTTGCCGCGAAACGCACCTTGGCGTCGGTCGGAGAGGGCAATTCGAATGGATAGATCGTTTGCCAATCAGCTTGATGTACCGGAGGACCACGCCGCAATTCGCGAAGGTGTTCGAGGGGTCGTGTCGCGCTTCGACGACGAGTATTGGCTGGCCCGCGATGACGACGGCGAGTTTCCCCGCGAATTCCATCGCGCGATGGCGGATGCCGGCTGGCTCGGCATCACGATGCCGGAAGAGTACGGCGGCGCGGGCCTCGGCGTCACCGAAGCCGCGATCATGATGCATGAGGTGGCGAGCCATGGCGGCGGCATGACGTCGGCGTCGGCCGTGCATATCAATCTCTTCGGTCCGCATCCGATCGTGGTGAAGGGCACCGACGACCAGAAGCGGCGCTGGGTGCCGCGGCTGGTGTCCGGCGAGGACCAGTGCTGCTTCGGCTTCACCGAGCCGGATGCCGGGCTCAACACCACACGCATCAAGACCTTTGCGGAGAAGGTGCCGGGCGGCTATGTCGTCCACGGCCAGAAGGTCTGGACCTCAACGGCGCAGGTCGCCAACAAGATCATGCTGCTGACGCGGACCACGAAGTTCGAGGACTGCAAGCGGCCGACCGACGGCATCACCATCTTCTATACCGATCTCGACCGTTCGAAGATCGAGGTGCGCCGGATTCCGAAGATGGGGCGCAAGGCGGTCGATTCCAACGCCATCTTCATCGACGGCCTGTTCATTCCGGAAGCCGACCGGATCGGCGAGGAGGGCAAGGGCTTCTCCTACATCCTGCACAGCCTCAATCCCGAGCGCATCCTGATCGCGGTCGAGGCCATCGGGATCGGACAGGATGCGCTGCGCCGCGCCACTCGCTATGCCAGGGAGCGCGTGGTGTTCGATCGTCCGATCGGGCAGAACCAGGCGATCCAGCATCCGCTCGCCGAAAAGTGGATGTATCTGGAGTCAGCCTGGCTGATGGCGATGCGCGCGGCCTGGCTCTACGATTCGGGCAAGGCCTGCGGTGCCGAGGCCAACAGCGCGAAACTGCTCGGGGCGCGTGCCGGCCACGACGCCGCTTGGCAGGCGATCATGACCCATGGCGGCTTTGGCTATGCCAAGGAGTATCACGTCGAGCGGCTGTTCCGCGAGGTCTCGATCACCCGCCTGGCGCCGATCACCGAGCAGTTGATCCTGAGCTTCATTGCCGAGAAGGTGCTCGACCTGCCGAAGAGCTATTGACGTGCCGAGACGCGGACGCAGAAGCCGCCCGCGTCAGAGGTTGCGCGAGATCAGCTCGCGCATGATCTCCGAGGTGCCGCCGTAGATACGCAGCACGCGCGCATCGGCAAACAGGCGGCAGATCTCGTATTCGCGCATGAAGCCGTAGCCGCCGAAGAATTGCAGGCACTGGTCGACGAGGCGGCCATGCATCTCGGTGGTCCAGAGCTTCGCGGTCGAAGCCGCGTAGGTAGTGAGCTCGCCGCGGATATGCTGGCTCAGGCACTGGTCGACATAGGCCCAGCCGACCTGGAGGTCCGATTTCAGATCGGCCAGCTTGAAGCGGGTGTTCTGGAAGGTTCCGACCGCCTGACCGAACGCCTTTCGTTCCAGGACGTAGGTCTTGGTGATGTCGAACGCTTTCTGCGCCGACGCGATCGAGTGAAGCGCGATCGTCAGCCGCTCCTGCGGCAGCTCGCTCATCAGGGCCGCCATCGCGCCGCCTTCGGACCCGAGCAGGTTGCTGACGGGAACGCGCACCTGGTCGAAGAACAGCTCCGACGTGTCGGAGGAGAGATGGCCGAGCTTGTCGAGATTGCGACCGTGCCGGAAACCCGGACGATCGGTCTCGACCAGGACCAGGCTCATGGCGCGCGAGCCGCCATCCGGATTGGTGCGGGTCACCACGATCACGAGGTCGCACATCTGGCCGTTGGAGATGAAGGTCTTCTGTCCTGAGATGACGTACTCGTCGCCCTCGCGGACCGCACGGGTTCGAACGCCTTGCAGATCGCTGCCGGTGCCGGGCTCGGTCATGGCGATGGCGCAGACGGTCTGGCCGGCGATCATGCGCGGCAGCCATTTCGCCTTCTGCTCCTCGGTGCCGTAGCTCAGCAGGTAACCGCAGCAGACGTCGTTATGAACCGAGAAGTCGGTCGCGGGACCGGCGAAGCCGGAATAGGCGAGCTCCTCGATGACGACGGCGTTGTGGCGGAAGTCACCGCCGATGCCGCCATACTGCTCGGGAACCTGGGGGCAGAGCAGGCCGGCTTCGCCGGCTGCCGGCCACAGCGCGCGGTCGATGATGCCGGCCTTCTCCCATTCCTGGAATCGCGGTTCGATCCTGGCCGCAGCAAAACGGCGGACACTGTCGCGCAGCAGCGCGTGCTCTTCGTCATAGACCGGGCGATTTGGCAGCATGTCCGTCGAACCGTCTGTTGGAACTAGAAGGCGACCTGGTCGCCGCCCTTGAGTTGGAGAATGTCGCGCGCCTCGTCGGGGCTCGCGATCTCGAGGCCGAGGCCCTCGATGATCTTGCGCACCTGGGTCACCTGGGCGGCGTTGGTTTCGGCGAGCCGGCCGGCGCCGAGCCACAGGCTGTCTTCAAGGCCGACCCGGACATGACCGCCCATCGCCGCCGCCATCGCCGCGACCTGCATCTGGGCGCGGCCGGCGCCTAGCACGGACCAGCGATAATTGTTGCCGAACAGGCGATCGGCGGTCCGCTTCATGTGCATGACATCGTCCGGATGCGAACCGATGCCGCCGAGCAGGCCGAAACAGGTCTGGATGAACAGCGGCGCCTTCACCAGGCCTTCGGTCCAGAAGTAGTGCAGATTGTAGAGATGGCTGGTGTCGTAGCACTCGAACTCGTAGCGCGCGCCGGAGCTGTTGAGCGTCTCCAGCGCGTAGCGGATGTCCTTGAAGGAATTGCGGAACACGAGGTCGTGGGAGCCCTCCAGCATCTGCGGCTCCCAGTCATGCTTGAACTCCTTGTAGCGCTTCAGCATCGGAAACAGGCCGAAGTTCATCGAGCCCATATTGAGGCTCGCGACCTCCGGCCTCCATGTCGCTGCCGGACGCACGCGTTCCTCGACCGTCATGTAAGGCGAGCCGCCGGTCGTGAGATTGACGACGACGTTGGAGCTCTGCTTGATCACGCGCAGGAAGGGCTCGAACGCTTCAGGCGATTGATCGGGACGTCCGTCGACCGGGTTGCGTGCGTGCAGATGCACGATCGCAGCCCCGGCCTCGGCGGCCCCGAGCGCGGCCGCGGCGATCTCCGCCGGCGTCACCGGCAGATGCGGTGACATCGAGGGCGTGTGGATCGATCCGGTGACCGCGCAGGAGATGATGACCTTGGGTGACGCCATTGCTCTATTTCTTGGCTTGCCGTCAACGCGCGAATTTGTGGAAGTCCGGGTCGCGCTTCTCGTTGAAGGCATTGACGCCTTCCTTCGATTCCGCCGTGTCGTAGAACAGCTTCACGGCATGGAGCGCGAAGTTGCTGATGCCGCGGATGTTGTCGGAATCGGCGTTGAAGGAGCGCTTGGCCAGCGCGATCGCGGTGGGCGAGCGCTGTGCGAGCTTGTCGGTCCAGTCCTTCACGGCAGCATCCAGCTCCGCCATCGGAACGACCTTGTTGACGAGGCCCATCTCGCAGGCCTGCTTGGCGCTGTAGCGTTCGTTGAGGAACCAGATCTCGCGCGCCTTCTTGTCGCCGACGTGACGCGCCAGGAACGCCGTGCCCCAGCCGGCGTCAACCGAGCCGACCTTGGGGCCGACCTGCCCGAACTGGGCGTGCTCGGCCGCGATGGTCAGGTCGCACAGCGTAGCGAGCACGTTGCCGCCGCCGATCGCAAAGCCGTTGACCCGGGCGATCACCGGTTTCGGCACATCGCGGATCAGGCCCTGGATCTCATCGATCGGCAATCCAACCACGCCACGGCCGTCATACTGGCCCTCATGCGCGGATTGGTCGCCGCCGGTGCAGAATGCCTTCTCACCTGCGCCAGTCAGCACGATGCTTGCGATATCGCGATCATTGCCGGCGATCTGGAACGCATGGATGAGCTCATCCAGCGTGCGCGCGCGGAATGCGTTGTAGACCTTCGGCCGGTTGATGATGATCCAGGCGGCGCGATCGCGCACGTCATAGACGACGTCGGTGAATTGTTTCGGATCGGTCATGGCGTTTCCTTCCGCTGATTAGATCATGTTCATTCCGCCGGAGACGGAAATGGTTTGCCCGGTGATGAATTTGCCGTCGTCGGATGCCAGCATGGCGACGATCCCGCCGTAATCGTCCGGCTCGCCCATCCGCTTGAGCGGAATGCCCCGCACCATCGCGTCCTTCCACTTCACGGCATGCTCGCCTTCGCCGAGCACCGCCGCCATCATTGGCGTGTTGGTCGGGCCCGGACAAACGGCGTTGCAAAGGACGTTCTTGCGCGCCAGCTCCCGCGCCAGCGACTTGGTGAAGGAGATCAGGCCGCCCTTGCAGGCGGAGTAGACGGCCTCGTCGCTGGTGCCGACCCGCGCGGCATCGGAGGCGATGTTGACGATCCGTCCGCCGCCGCGTTCGGCCATCAGGGGCGCGATCGCCTTGTGGGTGTTGAGCGGCCCGTAGAGATTGATCCGGATGATCTTGTCCCAGAGCTCCCGGTCGGTCTTCAGGAACGGCATCGGACGGTCCCAGCCGGCGTTGTTGACCAGCAGCCAGATCGGGCCAAGCTCGGCTTCGACCTTGGCGACGGCCGCCTCGACCGATCCGGCATCGCCGACATCGACCGCATAGGTCTTGATGACGGCCTGCGGCGCGAGCTTCGCGGTCTCTTCACCACCCTGCGGGTTGATGTCGAAGATCGCGACCTTGCAGCCTTCTTCCGCCAGCCGCAGCGTCAATCCCCGTCCGATGCCCTGTCCGCCGCCGGTCACGACGGCAACCTTTCCCGATAGGCCCTTCAACGCTGATCTCCCTTGTCGTTTGTCGTTCTGTCGCTTCGTGCGATTTCGGTGGTTCAGGAGGCCGCTATGAGGCCGACCCGTTCTTCTGAATGTCGAAGCCGCGCTGTGAATACATCTGCCGGGCGATGATCGTCTTCATGATCTCGATCGAGCCGCCGGCGATCTTCACCACCCGCGCGTCGGCATAGGCGCGGGCGATCGGATACTCCCACATATAACCCCAACCGCCGAACAGTTGCAGGCACTCGTCGACGGTTTCGCAGTGCAGCTCCGAGGTGAACATCTTGGCCATCGCGGCGTCCACCGGATCGAGCTTGCCCTCCATGAACAGCGCGATGCACTTGTCGGTGAACACCCGCGCCACGGCCGCCTTGGTCTTCAGTTCGGCAAGTTTGAACTGGGTGTTCTGGAAGTCGGCGAGCTTCTGGCCGAAAGCGCTGCGCTCGGCGGTGTATTGCAGGGTCCACTCGATCACGGTTTCGGTCACCGTCGCCGAGCGGATCGCCTGCGCCAGTCGTTCCTGGGCCAGCTTGGTCATCATCTGGGCAAAGCCGCGGCCTTCCGCGCCGAGCATGTTGCTGGCTGGAATGCGGACATGGTCGAAGAACAGCTCGGAGGTGTCCTGCGCCCGCATGCCGAGCTTTTCGAGATTGCGGCCGCGCTTGAAGCCCTCGCGGTTGCTCTCGACGATGAACAGCGTGACGCCCTTGGCGCCAGCCTGGCTGTCGGTCTTGGTCGCCAGCACGACGAAGTCGCAGAGCTGGCCGTTGGAGATGAAGACCTTCTGGCCGTTGATGACGAAATCGTCGCCGTCGCGCGTTGCGCGGGTCCGGATCGCCTTGAGATCGCTGCCGGCATGCGGTTCCGTCATGCCGAGCGAGCCGATGGCTTCACCCGACACCATCTTCGGCAGCCATTTGCGCTTCTGCGCCTCGCTGCCGAACGACAGCAGATACGTGGCGACGAGATCGGTGTGGATCAGAAAGCCTGGGCCGCTCGCGCCGGCGCGCCAGAGTTCCTCGAACACGACGACGTCGAAGAGGTAGTCGAGGCCCATGCCGCCGTATTCTTCGGGGACCGTGCAGCAGAGCAGGCCGGCAGCGCCCGCCTTCAGCCAAAGCTCCCGCGGCACGATACCGTCCTCTTCCCATTGGGCGTGGAACGGCACGATCTCGCGGTCGACGAAGCGACGGACCGTTTGCCGGAATATTTCGTGCTCTTCGCGAAAGATCGTCCGCTCGATCATTGTCAAACYGCGTCCCGTCTGATTTAGTTTGCTAGTGTACAGTATTCGGTTTGGGTATACAACCGAAGGCGGGATCAGCGCAAGCCTGATCGTACACCAATGAACTTTAATCGGGGGGGCCAGGGATGCCGATCGGACCGGAGCTGAAGCAGTTTCGCATGGAGCTGGCAGGAAACGGCGTCCTGCACCTGATCTTTGACATGCCCGGCCGCTCGATGAACGTGTTCTCGAACGCGGCGATCGAGGAACTCGGCGTGTTTGCGGACTGGCTCAGGCAGAGCGACGTCGCGGGCGTCGTGATCAGCTCCGGCAAGTCTTCCGCGTTCTGCGCCGGCGCCGATCTGGCCGAGCTCGAGACCGCCTACGACATGATCATGGCCGCACCGCCGGGCGAACGCGATCGCCTGGCCTTCGACCATTTCTTTCGGTTGAGCCATGGTTTGCGCCGGCTGGAGACCGCCGGCAAACCGATTGCGGTGGCGGTTGCCGGCCTCGCATTGGGCGGTGGTTGTGAGTTCACGCTCGCGGCCCATCACCGGGTCCTCGCCGACCACCCGCAGGCGACCTTCGGCCTGCCGGAATCGCTGGTCGGATTGCTGCCGGGCGGCGGCGGAACCCAGCGGCTGCCGCGCCTGATCGGAATAGCGGCCGCGCTTCCGGTGCTGCTCGATGGCGCCAGGATCAACGGACAGGCGGCGATCGCCGCGGGCCTTGCGCATGAGTTGGCGGCACCGGGCGAGGAAATCGCGGCGGCAGAACGATGGGTCCTGTCGCGTCCGGCTGCCACGCAGCCCTGGGATCGTCCCGATTGGCGATCGGCCACCGCGCAGCGCGTCGCAGGCGAGATCGACGGGTCGCGGACCAAAATGCTGGCCGACACCCTCGGGCACTATCCGGCCCCGGTCGCGATCCTCGATTGCGTCGCGCAGGGATTGCCGCAGGACTTCGACACGGCGATCAGGACCGAGATGCAGATCTTCGCGAGACTGATCCAGCGCCGCGAGCCGCGCAACATGATCAGGACGTTGTTTCTCGGCAGGCTCGACTATGAGCGGCTGAAGAAGAAGGGGCTCGATCCAAAACTCACGCAAGCCGTAACGGCGGTCTCCGACGCGCTGGCGGCGCAGTCGGAGCCTGGACAAGAGCTTGCGGAGGCGTTCGCCCGGGCCGGCTTCCGTGCCGACGGGCAGCGCAAAGCCAGCTTCGACGGCCGGATCGCGGGCGGCGCCTATTGGCACGACGATGAGCCGAAGAGCTGGGGCAAGGAGCTGCTGCGCGCACGCCTCGTGGCCGCCGACTCCGCTGCCGCGCGCTGGCGCTCTGAACTCGATGAACCGGAACGTCGCGCCGCCGACTACGTCCTGGTCACGCAGCAAGGTTTTCCGGCCTATCTCGGCGGCTTGTTTGCCGTCGGGCTGCATTGAACCGGATTCAGAAGGAGAGATGATCGTGTCAAGACCGCTCGATGGCATCAAGGTGCTGGATCTCTCGAAGGTGCTGGCCGGGCCGCTCTGCGCGCAATATCTCGGCGACCTCGGCGCCGAGGTCATCAAGGTCGAGGCGGTGGGGCAGGGTGATGAGACGCGAGGATGGCCGCCGTTTCCGGCGCCCGGGCTGGGCACCGTGTTCCTGAGCGCCAACCGCAACAAGCGCAGCATTGCGATCAACATGAAGTCGGACAAGGGACGCAAGCTGGTGCATACCCTGGCGAAGTCCGCCGATGTCGCCATCGAGAGCTTTGGCACCGGTGTGGCCGAGCGGCTCGGCATCGACGCGGCGACGCTTTGCGCACTCAACGACCGACTGGTCCATTGCAGCATCTCCGGCTTCGGCCGGACCGGTCCACTCAAGAATTCGCCTGGCTACGATGTGATCCTGCAAGCCTTCGGAGGCATCATGTCGATGACCGGCGATGAGGGCGGCGGCTATATCCGCAGCCCGATCTCGCCGATCGACCAGATGACCGGCGTGCATGCCTTCAGCGGCATCCTGGCCAGCCTGCTTGCGCGGCAGAAATCGGGCAAGGGCGGGGCGATCCAGGTCTCGCTGTTCGATACCGCGCTCGGACTGCTCGGCTACAATTTGCAGACATATTGGCAGCGCGGCACGCAGCCCGCCAAATGCGGTTCGAGCCACGAGTCGCTGTGTCCCTACCAGGCGTTCGAGGCCGCGGACGGGCCGATCATGATCGGCGTGGCCAACGACAATCTCTGGCGCAAGTTCTGCGCGATCGCGAGCCTCGGCGCGATCGTGGACGATCCGAAGTTCCGGACCAATGCGGAGCGGGTCAAGCACCGCGCCGAAACGCTGCATCATGTGCAGGCCATCATCGGGACGCGAACGGTTGCGGATTGGAACGATGCGCTGAACGAGGTCGGCATTCCCTGCTCGCCGATCAACACGCTCGCCCAGTTGCTGGACCATCCGCATACCAAGGCAGATGAGTTGATCATGCAATATGATCATCCGGCCGCGGGTCGCCTGAACTGCGTCGGTCATCCCGTCACATTCGTCGGCGAAGCGCGTGCGCCGGGCCTGCCGCCGCCGATGCTCGGACAGCATACCGACGATGTCCTGAAAGAGATGGGCCTTTCGGACGCGAGCATCGCGGAACTACGCCGCGACGAAGTCGTCAGCTGACCAACGCGACCCTTGCCGGCCCTGTCGGGCGGGTGAGGTCTGCCGTAGGGCAATCGCATATGACAGTGAACGGCTTTGCGCAGTTGTTACCACATTCGTCATGGCCGGGCTTGTCCCGGCCATCCACGTCTTTGTCACGCGGAAGCCATGACGTGGATGCCCGGCACAAGGCCGGGCATGACGAAATTTATGGCGAGATCGAGCACATATGCGATTGCCCTGGGGGCTGCCGGGAAGCTCCGGCAGACACTGGGCTCAGGGCTACTCTTCGAGAAGCTTCCATGACGTTTTCTCGAAGATGGCCATCCGCAAGCTGCGATAGGGGGCATAGTTCTCCTTCGAATTGGAGAGCTCGATGCCCGGCAGCAGCATGCCGACCCGCTCCTTGTTGAAGCTCGTCGCCTGGGCCAGCAGGCTTTCGCGTGTCAGATTGTCGCCGCATCGTTGCAGGCCCTTCGCGATCGCCTGCGCATTGATGTAGCCGGACAGCGCGATGAAATCGTTCGGACTGTCATTCGGCGCCCATTTCTTCATGAAGGCGACATAGTCCTTCACCTCCTGGTCGTCTGCCCAGGCCGGATCGCCGGCCTGCTTGGTGAACTGGGTCGTGTAGGCGCCCTGAACGTTGTCGAGCCCGGCCGGCATCAACACGCCCTGGATCGAGTTGACGGGGCTGGCCAGGAATTGCGCCGGCTTCCAGTTCAGCTCGTTCAATTTCTTGATCGCCTGCGCGGCAAACTTCGGAGTCGCAAAGTAAATGATCGTATCGGCGCCCGATGCCTTGAGCTTGAGGATCTCGGAATCGACGGTCGGATAGCTCAGTTCGTAGGGCGCTTCCGCCACGATCTTCGCCGTGCCATCGGCGCCCAGACCCGCCTTGAAGCCGGTGAGGTAATCCTTGCCGTAGTCGTCGTTCTGATAGAGCACCGCGACCTTCGCGTTCGGCATCTTCCTGGCGATGAACTTGCCGAAGGTCGCGCCTTCCATCTCGAATGGCGGATAGAACGGYACGGTCCAGGGGAAATTCTGCGGATCGTTGAAACGGCGRCCWCCGGCSGAGATGAAGACYTGCGGGACCTTGTTCTGGTTCAGGTACTTCTGAACSGCAACRTTGGGRACGGTGCCAACCGTGCCGACTTCGGCAAGCACGCCGTCATCRTCGACCAGCTTGCGGGTTTGCTCGATGGCCTTYGGCGGACTGAATGCRTTGTCCAGCGAGATCAGGTTCACCTTCCTGCCGTTGATGCCGCCGCGCTCGTTCAACATCTGGAAGTAGCCGGTCATGACGCGGCCATAGCTCGAGAAGGCCGATGCGGGCCCGCTATAGGGCACGGTCTGGCCGATCTTGATTTCGGTATCGGAGACGCCCGGGCCATACTGTTTGTCGGCAGCACTGGCCGCGCTGGCGAAAACGAGCGCGGACACGCCGAGCAGAATCGCAATTCTCATGGTTTCTTCCCTGCCAATCGAGCCATGTTTTTCGGCTTCAATATGTACACACGTATACCATATATTATGAAATGAAAATATGCGACGGCGCGTCACGCCCAGCTTCCTCCCGGAAGCAACCTCTGCAGAGCGATGCGGATGCGATCGTCACGCGATGCGGCACAGCCATGCCTTGAATGCGGGCGCGATTGTGCTAGAGATGGTACGTAAGTGTACTAATTATGCAATGCCGCCGATCGACAGCGGCGGAGGGAGGGGATCATGGCTGCCTCGGGTGCAACGGCGCTGGCTGCGCTCAGGATTGGCGGACGGGTCGCCTTCGAACGTCTGGTCCGGCCGAAGGCCCGCCGCGCGGAGGATGTCCCGTGCTCGCCCGAGGCTATCACGCCGGAATGGCTGACTGCGGTCCTTTGCCAGCACACTCCCGGGGCCGTTGTCACCGACGTCGTGGTGAAAGCATCGAGTGCAGGCACGCACGAGCGCCATCAGCTGATCGTTAGCTACAATGACGCCGGCCAGCGTGCGGGGCTGCCGAGGTCGATGTTCACCAAGTCGCTGCCCAGCATCGTGACCCGCATGATCGGCGGCTTCAACGGCACCGCGCGCGTCGAGGGCCGTTTCTATACGCAACTGCGGCCGCAGCTCGAGATCGAGGCGCCGATCGGCTATCACGCGGCATTCGACCGCCAGACCTATGCCTCGATGCTCCTGCTCGAAGACATGGTGGCGACCAAATCGGCGACCTTCTGCAACTACAAGACCTACGTCGACCGCGCCATGGCGGAGGACATGATCGATGTTCTTGCCGCGCTGCACGCCCGCTTCTATGGCAATGGCGAACTCACAGCGCGCTATCGATGGGTGGCCGGCTATCCACGCTGGTTCACCATTGGCGCGGAGAAGATGAGCCTGGAGCATTATACGCGAAAGGCCTTCGATGCCGCCGCGCATGTGATTCCCGCAAGCGTGCTTGCGCAGCGCGATGCGGTCTGGCCGGCGGCGATCCAGGCGCTTGCAGTTCACGACAGCGAGCCGCAGGGGCTGATCCACTCCGACGTGCATATCGGCAACTGGTATCGCACGGGAGCGGGCAAGATGGGACTGTGCGATTGGCAATGCCTCGCCCGGGGTCACTGGACGCGAGACTTTTCCTATGCCGTGACGGCGGCGCTGACGCCGGACGACCGGCGCAACTGGGAGAAGGATCTGCTCCGCCGCTATCTCGACCGGTTCGCTGGACTGACGGGGACCAAGCCGGATTTCGACCAGAGTTTCCTGCATTACCGGCAGCAGATGGTGCATGCGCTCCTGATGTGGACGATCACCCTATGCCATTCGCCCTTGTTGCCGGCGATGCAATCGGAGCAAACGACGCTGGCAATGATCGAACGAATTTCGACGGCGATGGCCGATCTGGACTCGCTGCGAAGCTGACCGGCTTCGCCAACCGAGGATCAAAGGATATGCCTCTCCCGAGGCGTTGAACGGGCATGGTGTGCCAGTTCATACGGACGAGGCTGCCATCGTCGTCGTTGGCGCTGGCTCATCGGCTTGCCCGATGGTTTCGCGAGCAATCGCGACAAAGCGTTCGACGACGCAGTTGATCGGATCGTTCCGCCAGACCAACGAAAACGGGATGGTCAAAGGCGGACTGGCAAACGGCCGGACTCCGACGCCGCCCGGCACCAGACCGACCAGGGACAGCGGGATGAATCCAATTCCTGCTTCAGCGGCCACGAGCGTCAGGATCGCTGACGCGCGGGACATGCGGGCGGCGATCCTTGGCTTGATGTCCGCGCGTGCGAATGCGGACAGGATCCGGTCACCAAAGCGGCTCCCGTCCTCGGGGAGAATGATGGGCTGCTCCCGGAACTGTTCGGGGCAGACGGAAGCACTGTCGAGCAGAGGAGAGGACTCGGGCATGCATGCGAGCACCGCGTCATCGCCGATGCCCAGGCTCGAGATCTGCGGGTGCGCCTGCAAATCCGGTACGAACAGGCAATCGAAGGTGCCATGCAGCAAGGCACGTTCCGAGCCATTGGACGACTGTTCAAGCAGAATGGTGTCCGTATCCGGATAGCGATGCCGGAAGTTCTGGATGATCCGCGGCATCGGCGAACTGAGCGCCATCTCGGAGTAGCCGATCCGCAACCGTTCTCGTGAAATGCCACCGGCTGCGCGGGTCTTCTCGGTGAGGGCTTCGATTTGCTCGAGCAGACCCCGGCCTTCTTGTCGCAACACGCTCCCGGCTGGCGTCAGCCGAACATTGCGCCGGTTCCGATCGACGAGGCGCACGCCCAGGACATCCTCGAGCCGCTGCAACTGGTCCGTCATCGACGATTGGGAAATATTCGCCTTCCGCGCTGCTCGACTGAAGCTCAGCTCGTCCGCCAGATGCAGGAAATAGCGAAGTTGACGCAACTCGATGGGTGGCATCCTCACCTTGCAAACGTCTTATCGGATTGACCGATAAGTCTATCACCGCAGATTCGAAAGCGTCAACGTTGAGCGGCATGCTAGGCGTGACGACAAGAAAGCTATTTGCAGGAGGGCGAATTGCATCGTCGCCTGCGGGAGGAACGATGAAGGCTGCYTTTCCTGTCTCGCYGGGGGAAGTCGATCCAGCGTGGTTGACSGACGTGCTGCGAGCGAACCGGCTGATCGCGCARRGCGAAARRGTCGATGGTTTCGAGGCCACCCCGATCGGAYTMGGTTTCGGGCAAACCGGCGARTCYGCGCGCCTGACCTTGCGYTACGCACGATCGGAAACRYCGRCAAAAGSGCCGGCCAGCCTGTTCGCGAAATTTGCCACCACCGATCCGGTGAGGCGGAAAGCGTCCAAGGCGATCGGCCTCTACCAGAGAGAGGTCAACTTCTACAACGTCCTGGTGAAGGCCGCGAGCGTCCGGGCGCCGGCCTGTTACTTCGCCGAAACGACCGGCGAGGGCGAGTTCTTCGCGCTGCTGCTCGAGGATTTTCCAAACCACCGCCCGGGTGACGAGACGGTCGGCCTCAAGGTCGAGGAAGCCCGCCTTGCGATCGACCTGATGGCTCAGTTGCATGGCCCGTACTGGGGCAAGATGGCGAAGGTGGATCTCGCGCCGCTGGTGATGCCGGCGCGCGACAGGTATGTCGTCGCCTGGAACGAGATGGAGGCGCGGTTCGGGGAGCACGTTCCGGATCGCTTCCGCGAGGCACGCGAAGCCTATCTCGACGCGATCGTGCCGCTTCAGCAATGGCTCACTTCCCAGCCGTCGACGCTGGGGCACGGTGATCTTCGCCTCGACAATCTGTTGTTCGGGCGGGACGGCAACGACCCGATCGTCGCGGTCGATTGGCAGGCCGTGCGCCCGTCCAAGGGGATGAGGGATTTCGCGTATCTGGTCAGCCACAGCATGAACGTCGACGACCGGCGCGCCCATGAACTCGAGTTGCTGCGGCGCTACGTCGAGCGGATCGGATCGTTCGGCATCCGCTACTCGTTCTAGGACGCACGCGAAGACTATCGCAAGGCGATGTTGTTCGATTTCTGCACGGTGCTCTACATCGTCGGCATCAACATCAACACCCACGAGCGGGCGCTTCGGCGCAAGCACGCCTTGATGACCCGTGCCGTCACCGCGATGCTCGACTGGAATGTGCTCGATCTGCTGCCGGCATTCCGCTGAATGCGAGCCGCAGACGCCGGTCTGACACGTCCGCATGCCGGCTTTCACAGGGGAGCGAGCCAACCAGCGTGGCGCATTGCCAGGCGAGAGGGCCGCGTGGGGGAATATCAATGACGACAGTAACTGCCGTAGGTCCAGTCGTAACCGTGGACCGGCTCTACACCAAGATCGCGTGGCGGATCGTTCCGATCCTCATCCTGATCTTCTTCTTTGCCAATCTCGACCGGGCCAATGTCGGATTTGCCGCCTTGCAGATGCGGCAGGAGTTGGGTTTCAGCAATGCCGCCTATGGCCTTGGCGCCGGCATCTTCTTCATCGGCTATTTCCTGTTCGAGATTCCAAGCAATGTTGCCTTGCAGAAGGTGGGCGCCAAGATCTGGTTTGCCCGCATCGTCCTGACCTGGGGCATGGCCACGATCGCGTTGGCTTTCGTGACGGACACGACCTGGTTCTATGTCCTGCGCTTCGTGATCGGCGCGGCCGAGGCGGGGACTGCGCCGGGTGTCATGCTGTATCTGTCGCAATGGGTTCCGGATAGCCAGCGCGGCCGCTTCAACTCGCTCTACTGGGTCTCGGTGCCGATCGCCTTTGTCGCGGCGGGGCCGCTCTCCGGCCTGATCATGACGCTGTTCCACGGCGTGGCCGGATGCTCCGGCTGGCAATGGTTGTTCGCGATCGAAGGTGCGCTGACCGTCCTTGTCGCGCCGTTGATCGTGTTCGGCCTGGCGAACGATATCGGGGATGCCAAGTGGTTGACCGACGATGAGAAGCGGGTCGCGCAGGATGCGGTCGCCGCGCTCGCGAAGACGGCGGGTGCGCACACTTACAAGGATGCGCTGCGCAAGCCGGAAACGCTGCTGGCGTGCCTGGCCTATTTCTGCCTGCTGATCGGCTATTACGGCATCGCGTTCTGGCTGCCGCAATTGATCAAGCAGGCGGGGATCTCCGACACCATGACGATCGGCTGGCTGTCGGCTTTGCCCTGGCTCGCCGCCGGTCTCGCAGTCGTCTTCGTCGGACCGTTTTCCGATGCCCCCGGGCGCAGGGGCGCGGTGCGGACGATCGCCATCCTGATGACCGCGATCGGGTTCGCGATGAGTGCATATTTCAGCGCGAGCGTTCCGCTGTCGCTGTTCGGCCTGACAATGGCGGCGGTCGGTATCCTGGCTGCATCGACCGTGTTCTGGGCCAACCTTGCCCGCATCTACATCGGGGGCGCCGCGGCGGTCGGCTTCGCAACCATCAATTCGATCGGGAATCTCGGCGGCTTTGTCAGCCCCTACATGCTGGGCCTGATCACCGACGCGACCGGTTCGACCGTCCTTGGCATGTACGTCATCGCGGCCAGTGTCGCGATCTCGGGTGTCCTCATGTCGGTCTGCTTCAAGAAATCCGATGCATGAAACCGTGCCGGGCGACGGAGCCGGCCGAAGCGAAGGGAAAATCCAATGATCACTGCGCAGGATCTCGAATATCACTTCACCGACAAGGATGATTACACCTGGGGAGAGACGTACTACCTGCCGGTGTCAATTCCCGAAGAACGCATCTTTGGTCACATCTATGTCTGCGTGCGTCCCGTTCTTGGCTGCATGCAGAACGACGTGCGCTTCATCGGCGCCGTCAGCGAGACCGAGTTCGAGGCGTTGTATGTCGACACCCGCTTCCACCTTCCGGCGCCGGAACGATTCTCGCACATTCACGGTCCAAACGGGCTGAGCGTGAAGGCCGTCAAGCCGCCCCGCGATTATCGCATCGACTATGTCGGCCGCGAGGGCACCGAGTTGCACATGGATATCGTCGGGATCATGGATCCGTTCGATATCCACGATCCCGACCAGAACCCGCTCGCCGGCAAGACCGAGCAGGAACGGCTGGCGCGGACGTCGATGGGGAGCGGCTACAAGGGCCATTACGACATGCACGGCCGCTTCAAAGGCACGCTGAAGCTGCGCGGCAGGGAATACTCGATCGATATCGTCGACAGGATGAACCATAGCTGGGGTCCGCGGCCGGAACTGGAGATCCCGCCGATGAATTCGCTTTGGGCCCAGTTTGGCGAATCCCTSGGGTTTCGTTTCCACATGCAYCTGGATCCCGAGAARCCSGCCGGCGAGGACCAGCGCTTTGCCCATGGCTATCTGCTCGACAACGGCGAGGTGATGGCGATCATGAATGTCGAGATGACGATGACGCGGCTCGGCATCACGCCGATCGTGATCGATGCCCTGGTGACGGACCAGCGTGGCCGCAAGCATCAACTGCGCGGTGTTCCGCTCGCCGGCGCACCCTGGCGCGCTTATGGAAATGCGATCTGCTGGATCGGCTTGATCAGATGGGAGCTCGACGGACGGATCGGTCATGGCTCCGCCCAGGAAAACCATTCGCTTGCCGTCGATGCCCGCTTGCGCGGCCGCCGCTGGACTGACCGCATCCCCGCGATCACCAGCTGACGGAAGGCGGTCGATCCGGTCTCGCCGATCGCTGGAGCGTTTTCGAGCGAAGTGGGTACCGGTTCGCGTGAAGAAAACGCGTCAAGACAAGGACCTAGAGCCCCGTTCCGATTCTATCAGAACGGGGCTCTAGGATGCGCGAGGTGAAATCAGTGTCTCGTTGACGCTTTCGATCCGCAGCGCGTCGATCGACTCACCGGTCACCCTCGTCACGGAGCAATGCCCGATGGTGAATTTCACGGCCGTGGTGAGGCCGAGAATGTGGAGCAGCACGGTCTTGATCGGCATTCCGTGGCTGAAGACCGCGATCGTCGACTGTTTCGGATCGGCCAGGATCGCCGCGAATCCCCGCAACACTCCGTCGCGGAATTCATCGTCGTCTCGTCCAAAGAAACGTGCCGGAGAGATCTGAAATTCTTCCCAGCGTCCGGGATTCTCTTTCCTGATCGTCTCCGGCGAGCGGTAGCGGTCCGTGTAAAGGTCGACTTCTGCGAGGCCATCCATCGTCTCGATTGCGAGGTCGAGCCGTTGCGCGAGTGGTGACGCGGTGTCCTGCGCGCGCATCTGAGGACTGCTGACGATGCGGCCGACGCCTTCGTTCGCCAGCCGGTCCGCGAGCTGCGCCGCCTGGTTCTTGCCCACTTCGTTCAGCGGCGGATCGTGTGGTCGTAGCGGATGGCCTTCGTCGGGCATTCCATGTCGGATCAGGATCAGCTTTGTCATGATTGCTCCGCGGCTGCGCGAGATGCCGCAGCGCACGGCCCGGATTAGGATTTGCGGCGAATACCAGTATATGATAAGCCAGTGTACTAATCGAGTGTCAAACTCGAGTACGTCCACCAGGACGGGGAAATGCTGAAGGCCGGTGCCGGGCGCGATCAAGTATCCGCCGCGCGGTGCCGAGCAATGGCAGGAGGGCCCTTTGCGAGGTCAAGCGCGCAGGCTGGCGGCGCATCGGACAGGCATGTGCCGTCCGGTGATGCATCGTGACAAGGAAGCGCGGTCGTGATCGCGCTGTTGATCGCGAATTCGCTGGCGCTGGCCTCGCTGCTGATCATGCTGTCGAGCGGACTTGCCCTGATCTACGGCCTGCGCGACGTGATCAATTTCGGCCACGGCGCGATCTACATGCTCGGCGCCTATCTCGGCTACACGATCGCCCTCGTTGGCGGGTTCTGGCTGGCGCTGCTGCTCGTTCCGGTCCTGCTGGCGCTGCTCGGGATCGCATTCGAGTATCTGGCGTTGCGGCCGCTGCAGCGCCGCTCGCACATCGAGGTAGCGCTGGTCACGCTCGGGCTCGGCATCATCGTCGGCCAGATCATCATCTACGTCTATGGCGGGGAGGCGCGTAGCGTCGAAGCGCCGAACATCCTGTCCGGTTCGGTAACGATCCTGAACCTGTCTTACCCGGTCTATCGGCTCTTCCTGATCGTGATGGGGCTCGGCTCGTGCGCGTTGCTGGCCCTGTGGCTTCGCTACACGTCGTCGGGCCTGTATGTGCGCGCGGTCAGCCAGGATCCGTCGGTGGCGCGCATGATGGGGATCAATGCCGATCGCCTGAGCCTGCTGGTGACCAGCCTCAGCACCGCATTTGCCGGCATCGCCGGCGTGCTGGCCGGGCCGTATCTGTCGGTCGATCCCGGCATGGACGTCGTGATGATCGTGAACTGCCTGATCATCGTGGTGATCGGCGGCACCGGCAGCATCGGCGGCGCGATCATCGCGGCCTTGCTGTTCGGATTCGTCCAGGTCGCGGGATCGGTATTCCTGCCCAATCTTGCATCGCTCGTACCTTACATCCTGCTCATGGTGGTGCTGTTGATTGCGCCGGGCGGCATCGGACGCGGGAGGGTGCTGGGTTGAGCAACGGCACGATGACCGACGACCTGCACGAAGCTGCGACCACGCTTGGCGGCCCGCTGCCGCGACGATCGCTCGCCATCCTTGGCGGCCTGATCGGGCTCGGCGTGGGCGCCGTCGTGCCGACCTATCTCGCCAGCGATTTCGTTCTGCGTTTGGGCGGCGAGGGTCTGCTGCTGGGGTTACTCGCGCTCAGCGTCGCCTTCCTGATGAACCAGGCCGGGCTGGTGGCGCTCGGCGCAGCCAGCGTCTATGGCGGCGCCGGATATCTGTTCGCGATCGGCATGAGCGACGGGGGGCTGACACCGACCATCGCGTTGTGCGTCGCATTCCTGATCCTGGTCGTCTACGCCATCATGCTCGGGGCACTGATCGTGCGGACCAAGCCTCTCGCCTTCATGATGCTGACGCTCGCCGCCGGCGAGATGATCAGCCACGCCGTGTTGCTCGAGGGATTGCGCGACTACACCGGGGGAGCGGACGGGCTGGTCGTACGGATTAACGGATCCGTGCTCGGCATTGAGGCTGCGCGTTTTGCCGATCCCGCTCAATTCTGGTCACTCGCCTGGATCGTGACCGTGCTGATCGGACTGGCGTTCTGGGGGATCGCACGGTCCCGTCTCGGGTCCGTGCTGCGTGCCATCCGGGAGAACGAAGAACGCATGCGGTTCTCGGGCTTCAACACATTCCTCCCACGGCTGACCGGATATGTGCTGGTCAACGTCGTGGCCGCCATTGCGGGTTTCCTCCACGTGCTCAATGCCGGTTTCGTCTCGCCCGAGAGCCTTGGCCTGTCGGTGAGCACAAACACGCTGGTGGCCGCGCTGATCGGCGGCATCGCCGGTTCGCTCGGGCCAATCCTCGGCGGATTGATCTTCTCCTTTGCGCAGGACGAGTTCGGGGCGCGCGGGCTCACGCAACTGCTGACCGGGATTGCGATCGTGCTCTTCATCGTCGTGTTCCCGCGCGGCGTCGTCGGCGGATTGTCCGGCCTGTCGAAACGGCTCGGCCGGCGGCGGGAGGCGTCCTGACATGCTCGCGATCGAGAAACTGTCGGTGAGCTATGGTTCGGTGCAGGCCTTGACCGACGTCGATCTCGCGGTGCGCGGCGATGGTGTGCTGCACGGGATCATCGGCCCGAACGGCGCCGGCAAGTCCACGCTGCTCGACGCGATCTGCGGCCGGCGGCGGCCGACATCGGGGCGCGTTCGATATTGCGGCGAGGACATCACGCATCGGTCGATCAGTTGGCGCCGCCGGCAGGGCATGGCACGGTCGTTCCAGCGCACCAGCATCTTCCAGGACCTAGCCGTGCGTGACCAGCTCGAACTCGTCGCACAGAATCTCGGCGACGACCAGCTCGATGACGTCATCGAGGTTATGGATCTGGGCGGCTTTCTCGATCAGAAGGCCGGACGCATCGCTTACGGCGTGCAGCGCCGGGTCGACGTCGCCTTGGCGCTGATTGGCCGTCCGCGGCTTCTGTTAATGGATGAGCCGGGCGCCGGTCTCTCCGCCGTGGAGACGCTGCGGCTGTTCGAGCATGTGCGCGACCTCGTTCGCGAACGCAGGATTGCTGCCGTGGTGGTCGAGCACGATGTCGACGCGGTGTTCGCCTGCTGCGGCATGGTCACCGTGCTCGATCTCGGACGGCACCTCGCGACGGGGACGCCGGAGGCGATCCGGGCCGACCATCGCGTCATCGCTGCGTATCTGGGGACCGCGGCATGAGCGCGCTGCGGATCCAGTCGCTGTTTGCCGGCTATGGCGCGTCGACCGTGCTGCGTGGCATCGACTTGACGGTCGAGGAGGGCGAGTCGGTGGCCCTGGTCGGCCGCAACGGGGCCGGCAAGTCGACGCTACTGCTCTCCGTGTTTCGCGAGACCAATATCCGATCCGGCGAGATCTGGGTTCGTGATCGTCGGATCGACGGCCTGCCGGGTTACACCGCCGCGAAGCTCGGCGTCTCGATCGCGCCGCAGGGACGACGCATCCTGCCGAACCTCACCGTCAAGGAGAACCTGCTGCTGGGCCGGTCGACCGGTCGGGCCGGGCACTGGACCTTGAAGACCATCTACCAGTTGTTTCCGGTGCTCGAGGAGCGGGCCGATCGGCTCGGCACCATGCTGAGCGGCGGCCAGCAGCAGATGTTGGCGATCGGGCGGGCCTTGATGGCCAACCCGAGCCTCATCCTGCTCGACGAGCCTTCGGAGGGTCTTTCACCGGTTCTGATCGACGGTCTTGTCGACACCCTCAACACCATCCGCGGCGCCGGGACCGGCGTGCTCGTGGTCGAGCAGCACCTCAGCCTCGTCAAGCGCGCCACCGATCGCTTCGTCATCCTGGCAAAGGGCGAGGTCGTCGGGACAGGCGCGATCGCCGCCATCGGCGCACCGGAGAATCAGGCGCTCATGGCGCTCTAAAAAACGAAGGAGGGGAGCAATGAGGACATCATCGGTGGGGTCGGTTTTCGGAATCCTGCGTGCGGCGACGATCGGCGCCGCGATCGCGCTGGCCGTCGGCAGCGCGGCGCTGGCTGAGGACACGGTCAAGATCGGCGTGCTGCTGATCGACAGCGGACCGCTCGCCGGCCTGAAAGACACCCAGGTCAAGGCGGTCAACCTCGCGATCGAACAGATCAACGCCGCCGGCGGCGCGGCCGGCAAGAAGCTCGAAGCGACCTTCATCTCCTACCCCGGCACGCCCGATACCGCGGTGGACGGTGCCACCCGCGCGGTCCAGAAGGATGGCGCGATGTTCATCACCGGTATGGACACGTCGGCGGTGACGCCGGCCCTCCAGGCCAAGCTTCCGACGTTGAAGGCCATCATGCTGGAAGTGATGGCGAATGCCGACGGACTGACCGGTAAGAACTGCACGCCGAACTATTTCCGGGTCAATGCCAACGACTCCATGATCATGGGCACGTTCAGGGAGTTCCTGAAGGACCTGGGCATCAAGAAATGGGACATCATCGCGGTCGACTATGCCGCCGGGCGCGATTCCGCCGACAAGTTCAAGGCGCTGGTGACGTCGCAGGGCGGAACGATCGGAAAGACCCTGTTTTCACCCAATGGCACGCCGGATTTCGGCGCCAAGATTTCCGAGCTCGGGGCTGATCCCGCCGAGGGCCTGTTCGTCACGATCTTTGGCAGCGACGCCATCAATCTCGCCAAGCAGCAGCACCAATTCGGCCTGTTCAAGAAATACAAGATGGTGCTGGGCAACTCCTTCGTGATCCCGCAAACCTTGCCGGCGCAAGGCGAGACGGTGCTCGGCGTCTACCAGAACATCGGCTTCGTGGCTGGCTTCCCTGGCGCGCAGGCCGAAGCCTTCGTGAAGGCGTACAAAGAGAAATACAATGGCGAGCTGCCGCCTTACACCAGTGCGGACCAGTATGCCGCGATCCAACTGATCGCAGCCGGGCTCCAGAAGGCGAATTCGACCGACATCAACGCGGTGCGCGCGGCGCTGTCCGGCCTCAAGACCGAAACGGTGCTGGGCGATGTCGAGATCCGCGCGGGCGATCATCAGACGGCGCGGCGGATGGCGATCAGCCAGATCGTGATGGGCCCGGAGGGCAAGCCGACCTATCAGATCAAGAAGATCGAGCCGGGAGCGGACATCATTGCGCCCGTCGATCCAGCCTGCAAGATGTGACGTCGGGCTCGTTTCGCCCGTGGCGCCTCGCTACGCCACGAGCGACACCTTTCCGAACTGCGCTCCCGAAGCGAGACGCGCCAGCGCCGAAGGGGCGTCCGACATCTTGAATGAGCAATCGATCACCGGCTTGACTAGGCCGCGATTGAATACGTCGAGCAATTGACGGAATTCACCGATGCTGCCGCCGGTCGAGCCATAGATTTCAAGCTGGCGGATGAACACCCGTTGCAGATCGGCCGGTGGATTGGAGCCGGTGGTGGCGCCACAGGTGACGAGACGGCCGCCGCGTCGCAGGGAACGCAGCGATTGTCCCCAACTCGCTTCGCCGACGCTGTCGATCACCATGTCGACCCCGCCGCCGCTCATCTGCTGGATGGCGGCCGAAACCTCGTCGCGTCGATAATTGACCCCGCCGTCCGCTCCCAATGCTGCGGCTCTGGCGAGCTTCTCGTCGCTGGAGGAGGTGACGAAGGCGCGGGCGCCGACCAGCTTGGCAAGTTGCAGGCAGGCGACCGCGACGCCGCCGCCGATGCCGACGATCATGACGCTTTCGCCGGGTTGCAGCGCGCGTTTGCCGAACAGCATGCGCCAGGCGGTGAGATGGCCGGTCATCAGTGCACCCGCGGCCACGAGATCGGCGTCGTCGGGGAGGGGAACGAAGCAACGGCTGGGCATCGCGATGTAGTCGGCGAAGCCGCCATGGCGATGCTCACCCATGATCCTGACGTTCTCGCAGAGCGGCTGGTCGCCAGCCAGGCAATAGCGGCACTTGCCGCAAAAGGCTTCGGAGAACAGCACGGCCTTCATGCCCGGCCTCAAGCCGCTGCCCGGAGCCGCCTCGACGACCTCGCCGGCGGCCTCGACCCCCATCACCTGCGGCAGAACGTGGGTGATGCCGCTGCCATTATCGCGCATGTAGAGATCGACACGATTGACCGACGCGGCTGCGACTTTCAGCACGGACTCGCCGGCCGCCGGCACGGGATCGGGGAAATCCCGCCAGACCACGCCGTCCGCGCCGCGCCGTTCCAGGACTGCCGCCTTCATGCCTGCCTCCCTTGTGATTCCGCTGTGAGCCAAACTAATGCACTAGCTCACGAAGCAACAATCGGCGTGTTCCAACTGATACTCGAACTATCATCCAAATAGCTGTTGCAGTCCATTTCAAATATAATACACTAGCGCACGAAAATGCCGTCAAGTGCATCGATCAATCGTCATGGAGGCAGCGTCATGAGCGAGCGTCGTTTCGATCCCGTGGCGCATGCGCGCGCGATGCGTGCGAGCGGTTTCTGGGTCGACAAGAGTTTTGACGAGTTCCTGCAGCAGACGATCGCTGCTGCGCCCGACAAGCTCGCGCTGATGGCGGACCGCGCCGATCGCGACGCGCCCAAGCGGTTGAGCTACGCGGAACTCGGCGATCTGATCTCGCGTGCGGCCGCCTCACTCCGTCGTCTCGGTGTCGGTGCAGGCGATGTCGTATCGGTTCAGCTGCCGAACTGGTGGGAGTTCGCGGTGATTGCCCTGGCAGCGTTCCGGGTCGGCGCGGTCGTCAATCCCCTGATGCCGATCTTCCGCGAGCATGAGCTCAACTACATGCTCGGCTTCGCCGAGACCAAGCTCCTGGTCGTGCCAAAGCTGTTCCGTGGCTTCGATCACGAGGCGATGGCGCGCGCGTTGAAACCGGGCCTGCCGAAGCTCGCGCAGGTCATCGTGGTGGACGGCGAGGGGCCCGGCAGCTTCGAACAGGCGTTGCTGTCCGGCAGCGAACGCCTCGGCCCGCCACCGCTGGGCGAGATCGGCGCGATGCCGGCCGACCGGATGGCGGTGCTGATGTTCACGTCGGGAACCACGGGCTCTCCGAAGGGCGTGATGCATTGCCTCAACACGCTGATGGGCTGCTGCATCGGGCTCGGTGGACGGTTCGGCCTCAATGCCACCGATACCATGCTGGTCTGCTCGCCGCTCGGCCACATGACCGGCTTTGCCGCCGGCATGCTGCTTGGCCTGAAGATCGGCGCCACGGTGATCTTCCAGGACATCTGGGAGCCGAAACGCGGCGTCTCGATCATGGCCAAGGAGGGCGTGACCTATTCGGCCGGCGCCGCGACGTTCCTGGCCGATATGTGCGAGGCGGTGGCGGCGGGCGCGGCGAAGCCGGCCGAACTGCGCAAATTCCTCTGCGCCGGTGCGCCGATTCCGCCGGCGCTGATCGATCGCGCCTATCGCGAGCTCGACCTCAAGGTCTGCTCGCTCTGGGGCATGACCGAGTCGCTCGCCAGCACGCTGACTGAACCGGAGCGCGCGCTGGAAAAATCGTCGAAAACCGACGGCCGTCCGGTTGAAGGCGTCGCGGTCAAGGTGTTGCGCATGGACGGTTCGCCGGCCGCAGTCGGCGAGCGCGGGCTGCTCAAGGTCCGCGGTGCGCAGATGTTCCTCGGCTACTACAAGCGGGAGGACATGGAGCCATTCGATGCCGAAGGTTGGTTCGATACCGGCGACATGGCCTATATGGACGACGAGGGCTACATCCGGATCGACGGCCGCATCAAGGACATCATCATTCGCGGCGGGGAAAACGTCCCGGTCTTCGACATCGAAAACCTGATGTTCAAGCTGCCTGCCGTGCTCTCGGTCGCCATCGTCGGCTATCCGGACGCGCGGCTTGGGGAGCGCGCTTGCGCATTCGTGGTGCTGCGGCCGGGCGCGACGCTCGATCTCGCCACCGTGCAGGCGCACATGGCCGAGCACAAGGTCGCCAAGCAGTATTGGCCGGAACGCATCGAGATCGTCGACGACCTGCCGAAGACGCCGGCTGGCAAGGTGCAGAAGTATCAGCTCCGCGAAATCGCCAAGGCGTTCGCTGAACCCGCCAAGGCCAGCGCATGAACGCGCGCCTCAAGGATCGCGTTTGCGTCGTCACCGGCGCCGCGCGCGGGATCGGTTTCGCTATCGCCGAGCGGTTCGGCCGGGAGGGCGGGCGACTTGCCTGTGTCGATATCAGCGCGCGCCGCCTGGAGCCCGCCGTCGGCCGGCTCAATGACATGGGCTTCGATGCGAGAGGATACGAGGTCGATATCGGGCGGCGCGAGGACGTTCACACGCTGTTTGCGCGCGTCGAGAGCGAGTTCAATGCGCCGGTCGCCGTGCTGGTCAACAATGCGGTGTTCGCACGCTTCGAACCCCTGGCGGACATCGCGGTCGATACGCTGGAGCGGATGTTTGCCGTCGGCGTGCATGGTCTGATCTGGAGTACGCAGGCCGTGGTGCCGCAGATGGTACGGCGTGGCGGCGGCTCGATCGTCAATCTGAGTTCGGTATCGGCGTTCCATCCAGCCAAGGATTCCATCGCCTATTCTGCGCTGAAGGCCGGCGTGGTCGGGCTCTCGCGTGCCTCGGCGACCGAACTGGCTGCGAGCAAGATCCGCGTCAACGTGATTGCGCCCGGCATGATCGGAACGCCGGCATCGATCGCGCAGTTCGACGAGGCGACGATCGCAACCCGTCAGGGCGAGATGCCCGCCGGGCGCTTCGGCGCGCCCGAGGAGATCGCGGCGCTTGCGGCGTTCCTTGCGAGCGATGACGCCAGCTACATCCAGGGCGCGGTCATCACCGCCGACGGCGGTTGGACCGTTCCGGCAAAATAGGAGAAAGCGCATGAAGCGGCTCGAGGGCAGGCGCGCGGTGGTCACCGGCGGTGGCAGTGGAATCGGTCGCGCCAGCGCCATCCGCTTCGCGCGCGAAGGTGCGTCGGTCCTGGTGGTCGGTCGCGCCGGCAATGCCGAAGAGGTCGCTGCTGCGATCCGGGCCGAGGGCGGGGTCGCGTCCGCCATGATCACGGATGCCGCGGTCGAGGTGAATGTGGCCGCGATCGTAACGCGTTGCGTCGACGAATTCGGCGGGCTCGAGGTCTTCTTCGCCAATATCGGCGTCACCGGGACCAATACGCCGCTGCTCGAGCAGACCGTCGACGAATGGTCCGAGGTCTATCGCATCAACACGATCAGTTGCTTCCTCGCCATCAAATATGCCGGCCGCCACATGACGGCGCAGGGCCGTGGCTCGATCATCCTGACATCATCCGCCGCTTCGCTCCGCGCCAATGCCGGCGCGATCTCCTACAGCGCGAGCAAGGCCGCCGTGAACAATCTGGCGCAGACGGCCGCCAACGCCTTTGCCGGTACCGGCGTCCGCGTCAACGCGGTGCTCCCCGGATTGGTCGAGACGCAACTGACGCGCAAGGTGTTCGAGGACGCGCGGGCGCGCGGCGTCGAAGCCAAGCTCGGGCATGTCACGCCGCTGAAGCGTCCGGGACGTTCCGAGGAAATCGCCGCGGCCGCGGCCTTCCTGGCGAGCGATGATTCGTCCTACGTGGACGGCCAACTGCTGTCGGTCGATGGTGGCGTCAGCAGCACCCATCCCTTTGGCCGGATCGCGCTCTAGCAGGCCAGGCAGCTCAACAAGAACAGAAACAGGAGAGGCGCCGTGGATTTCGAACTTCCGAAGGAGATCACCGACAAGCTCGCCGAGCTCGATGCCTTCATCGAGGCCGAGATCAAGCCGCTCGAACGCAACAATATCAGGTTCTTCGACCACCGGCGTGAGAACGCCCGCACCGATTGGGACAATGACGGCCGCCCCCGCGATGACTGGCGGGCATTGATCGGCGAAATGGAGCGCCGCGCCGACAAGGCCGGGCATCTTCGCTACGGGCTGCCGAAATCGTGTGGCGGTCAGGGCGCGTCGAACCTCGCGATCGCCGCGATCCGCGAGCATCTCGCGGCCAAGGGGCTCGGTCTGCACAACGATCTCCAGGACGAGTCCTCCATCGTTGGCAATTTCCCGATCATCCCGGCATTGGCCGATTATGGAACCGAGGAGCAGAAGACCTACATCGAGGGGATCATCACGGGGAAAAAGCATCTCTCGTTCGGCCTGACCGAGCCGGGACATGGCAGCGACGCGACCTGGCTCGAGACCACGGGCGTGCGCGACGGCAATCACTGGGTCATCAACGGCCGCAAGCGCTGGAACAGCCAGGTGGCTCGGGCACACGCCAACCTGGTGTTCGCGCGCACCTCGGGCAAGCCGGGCGAGGCCAAGGGCATCACCGCGTTTATCGTGCCGACCGATACCAGCGGTCACAATGTGCTGTACAACCACTGGACCTTCAACATGCCGAGCGATCACGCGGAGACGGAGCTCGTCAATGTACGGGTGCCCGACAGCGCGATCCTGCACCGGGAAGGCGAGGGTCTCGTCGTCGCGCAACGCTTTGTCCACGAGAACCGCATCCGGCAGGCGGCCGCCAGCGCCGGCGCGGCGCGCTACTGCATCCAGGAGGCCGTCAACTACGCCAGATCGCGCGTCGCCTTCGGCGAGCCGCTGGCCAAGAAGCAGGCGGTGCAGTTTCCGCTGGTCGAGCTTTGGGCGGAGTATCAGATGCTCCGCAACTTCATCTTCCGCACCGCATGGCAGATGGATCGCCAGAACCCGCTCACGATCAGCGACATGGTGTCGATCTGTAATTTCCGCGCCAACCGCTTGTGCTGCGAGGCCGCCGATCGCGCCATGCAGGTGCATGGCGGCATGGGCTACAGCCGTGCCATGCCGTTCGAACACATCTACCGCCATCATCGCCGCTACCGCATCACGGAAGGGACCGAAGAGGTGCAGATGCGTCGGGTCGCACAATACCTGTTCGGCTTCAGCGGCAAGAGCGCGAGCTAGTCGCGATGAGCGTGCAGGCGCGTGATGGCGGCCCCGACTTCGACCTTCGCCGGCTCGATGCCTACCTGCGGGAGTGGCTGGGCGGACGCGGCACGACGGTCGTCGCGCGCACCAGCGGCGGGATGTCGAACCCGACCTATTTTGTGACGCGTGGCGACTGGCGCGCGGTGCTGCGCAAGCAGCCGAACAACATCCTGATGCCGTCGGCGCACGCCATCGATCGCGAATATCGGGTGCTGGTGGCGCTTCAGGGCAGCGCCGTCCCGACGCCCAGGCCCTATCGCTATTGCGAGGATCCGGAGATCCTTGGCACGCCGTTCTATCTGATGGAATGGCTGGAGGGGCGGGTGGTCTACGACTACGGCTTGCGCGGCTTTGCGTGCGAGGAGCGGGCCGCCTGCTATCGCTCGATGTGCGCAACCCTCGCAGGCATCCACCAGCTCGACTACAAAGCGGTCGGGCTCGGCGACTTCGGCCGGCCGGGAAACTATTTCGCCCGCCAGCTCAATCGTTGGTCCAGGCTCTGGGCTGAGTACCGCCGCGGCGACGACGACAACCCGGCGCTGGACAGAATGGTGCGTTGGCTGGCCGAGCGCGTGCCGACCAGCGAGACCCTGGCGCTATGTCATGGCGATTTCCGCATGGCGAATGTGATCTTCCATCAAACCGAGCCGCGCGTGATCGGGGTGCTCGATTGGGAATTGTCGACGCTCGGGCATCCGCTTGTCGACCTTGCCTTCAACAGCCAGGCCTGGCGCATGGCACCGGACGAGAACGGAGGGCTGCTTGGCTGCACGCTTGCGGAGATGGGCATTCCCACTGAAGCGGAATATCTCGATCGCTATTACGAGCTCACCTGTGCGAGCGAGCGCCTGACCGCGTTTCACCAGGTCTTCGCGATGTTTCGCGGGGCGGTCGGAAGCGCCGGCGTGGCGGCCCGAGGCGATCTCGGCAACAGCGTCCTGCCGGATGCCGCGAATGTGGGGCGGCGTCTCGCCCACGCCTATGCGACGCGCGGCATGGCGCTGATCGCGAACGATCCCTGAGCATGGCGGAGCAGCCGATGATGAATGTCGATGAGGCGATCCGCCGTCGGCGCTCGGTGCGCGGCTTTCTTGCGCGCGAAGTGCCCGAGGCGGATTTGCAGGAGATCTTTGCGATCGCCCAATACGCACCCTCCAACTGCAACGTGCAGCCCTGGACGCCCCATGTGGTGTCGGGGACGAAGCTCATGCGCCTTCGTGAAGCCCTGGTCGCGGCGGGAATGCGCGACGAGCCGATCAAGCCGGACTGGCCGGCCGACGGCAAGTATTCCGGCGTTTATCGCGAACGCCAGGTCGGCGCGGCGCAGGCGCTGTATGGTGCGATGGGCGTGGCGCGGAGCGACAAGGCGGGACGCAAGCTGGCCTACGTTCGCAATCATGCATTCTTCGATGCGCCGCATGCCGTCTTCATTTTCATGCCGGAGCCGTTCGATACGCGCGAGGCGACCGATATCGGCATGTATGCGCAGACCCTGATGCTGGCATTGACGGCGCGGGGCATCGGCTCCTGCGCGCAGGGTGCACTCGGCCTGTTTCCGGATATCGTCCGCGAACAGCTCGACATTCCCGGCAGCTACAAACTGCTGTTCGGCATCTCGTTCGGCTATGAGGACGACGGCGTCAGCGCCAACGCGGCGCGCGTCGAGCGGGCGCGGATCGATGACGTCGTGCGCTTTCACCGCTGATAGCGACGCCAAGTGTGACGAAAGGAGTTCGCCTTGACGGGACCTTTGCAAGGCTTTCGCGTCGTGGAGATGGGCGGCATCGGACCCGCACCGTTCGCCGGCGCGCTGCTCGGCGACCTCGGCGCCGATGTTGTGCGGATCGATCGAATAGCGAAACCGGGCGTCGAACCCGACCTGCCGGCCCGGTTCGACTTCTATAATCGCAACAAGCGCTCGGTGGCGCTCGATCTGAAGCGGCCGCAAGCAATCGCCACGGCATTGAAACTCATCGCCGAGGCGGATGCCTTGATCGAGGGGTTTCGTCCAACGGTGATGGAGCGGCTCGGGCTCGGGCCCGACGTGTGCCACGCCGCGAACCCGCGGTTGACCTATGCGCGCATGACGGGTTGGGGGCAGGAGGGGCCGCTGGCACAGGAGGCGGGGCACGATATCAACTACCTCGCGCTCACCGGCGCGCTGCATTGCCTCGGCGATGCCGATCGGCCTCCGCCGCCTCCGCTCAATCTCGTGGCCGATCTCGGCGGCGGCGCCCTCTATCTGGTGGTCGGGGTCTTGTCGGCGGCCATGGAAGCGCGACGATCGGGACGGGGGCAAACTGTCGACGTTGCCATGATCGACGGCGTCACCCACCTGATGTCGGCATTTCAAGCCTTCCGGCAGCAGGGCAGTTGGACCGGACGGCGGACCGATAACATCGTCGATGGCGGTGCACCGTTCTACCGCACCTATCAGACCAAGGACGAGAGGTTTGTCGCGGTCGGGGCGATCGAGCCGCATTTCTACGCCAACCTGCTGACCGTCATGGGACTTGGCATCGAGGGACTGCCTGCCCAGAACGATCGTTCGGCATGGCCGCAGATGCGGCAACGGTTCGCCGCGATATTTGCTGAACGAACGCGCGATGAATGGGTGGCCGCCGCGATGGGCTGCGATGCCTGCCTGGCGCCGGTGCTGTCGATCGACGAGGCGCCGTCCCATCCGCAGATGACGGCGCGAAGCGCGTATGCCGTGTTTGACGGCTTACGGCACCCACAGCCGGCTCCACGCTTCTCGCGTACACATTCCGAGCTCAGCCGGACGCCGCCGATGCCGGGGCGCGACAGCCGAGCAGCGCTTGTCGATTGGGGCATTGCGCCGGATGAGATCGATCGGCTTTTGGCAGCCGGAGCGTTAGCGGAGGCGTAGATCCCCACATAGGATCGACGCAAAGTGCGAAATTCTCCAGCTTTTCTTGGAGCGGCGCGAATATGTGAGCGCGCTTCGGCGCTCATCCGGCCAGGAAACCGCCGTCCACCGCAACGACCGTTCCGGTCGCATAACGGGATGCCGGCATGCAGAGAAATGCCACGGCGCCGGCGATGTCCTCCGGCTGTCCCCATCGTTTGAAAGCCGTGCGGTCGGCGATGCGCAGGTAATGCGCGCGGTCGGTTCGGCCCGCCGCGTTGATCGCGGTTTCGATGTAGCCGGGCGCCACCGCGTTGACGCGAATGCCTTGCTCGGCCCAGGCGAGCGCCAGCGCCTTGGTCAGCATCACGACGCCACCTTTGCTCGCGCAATAGGCGGGAATGCGCGGCAGCGCCAGCGTCGCGTTCATCGAGGCGATGTTGACGATCGAACCTTTACTCTCGGCCAGCAGGGACCGAAACGCCATGCAGGTCCGGAAGCTACCGGTCAGGTTGACGTCGAGCACCTTCATGAAGGTCTCGATCTCGAACTCCTTGTCGCGGGCGAGAATGCCGGCGCAGTTGACCAGTGCGTCGACGCGCCGGTGTTGCCGGGCGAATGACATGACGGCGTCGTCGTTCGTCACGTCGAGCGTCGCGAGCGCGAGGCCGGCGCGCGGCTCGAGCAGCGTACGAGCGAGGTCGGCTTCATTGGCGCCCGTTGCGGTCACCGTCGCCCCGAGATCGCAGAACTGGTTGCTGATGGCCGCGCCGATGTCACCGGCGCCGCCGATCACGACGGCGTGGAAGCCGGGGGCGAGAGTGAAATTGGAACTCATCGGCAGGATCTCATTTCAGGGCTTGGAGGGCGCGGCCGTCGATTCCCGGACCACGAGCGAAAAGTCGATTTCGCGATGCATGATCGCCTGTTCGCCGGCGAGGCTGCGGACCAAATATTCACCGGCGCGCTGCCAGGTTTCCCCGGTCGGAACGTGGATCGTGGTCAGGCTCGGCCGCAAATGGCGGCTCCAGTCGAGGTCGTCGAAACCGACCACGGAGAGATCGCGCGGCACCGAAAATCCGCTGCGCTCCGCCTCGAGCAACACGCCATAGGCAATGACGTCGTTGCCGCACACCACCGCTGTCGGGCGGTCTTCCAGATTGAGGAGGTGGCGCGCCGCTTCGCGTGCGTCGTCCAGCGTATAGGGCACTTCGACATGCCATCGTGCAGGCAATTCGAGATGATTCTCGGCCAGCGCTCGTCGGAACCCGGCGACGCGCGCGCTGGCGCGGTCGTTGTTGCGCTGAAGCGCCGAGACGATCCCGATGCGGCGGTGGCCGAGTTCGATGACATGGGTGGCCGCACGGTGGGCCGCGGCTTCGTTGTTGGTTCCGACGCAAGGGTAGGGCCGGTCCGGCTGGTAGATGCCGACATTGATGAAGGGTACCGCGTTGTCAGCGAGCAGCTTGCGCAATCCGTCGTGATGGCAATCGCCGCGCAGCACGAGGCCGTCGACGCCGCGGCTGATCAGGTTGCGCGCCTGCTGCAATTCGACATCCAGATCGTATCCGCTGGTGGTGAGGAACAGCATATATCCGACCGACGAGAGATATTGTTGGAGCGAAGCGATGCCGCGCGCGAACATCGTGTTGTCGATGGTCGGCACGATCGCGCCGAGGGTGCGGGAACGGCGTGACGACAGGATGCGCGCCGGCGCATGCGGGATGTAGCCCAGCGCCTCGATGGCCTGCTCGATGCGCGCCCGCAGGGAGGGGCTGACAGCATCGGGATTGTTGAGGGCGCGCGAGACCGAGGCCGTCGATACGCCGGCGCGGGCGGCGACGGCGCGGATCCCCTGCTTGGCAGATGTGGCGTTTGTCAGTCTCATAAATGTAACGTTACATCTTGCTTTGTCGCCGACTGGTAGCGGCGGCGGTACAAATCTGCCGCAGATTGCGACGGTTGTCCATTGCTTGACACGGCCGACGTGAAGCTTAGGATGTAACCGTTTTCAAGAATGAGCGTAAAAAAGGGCCCGCCAACCAAAGGCGGCCAGCCGGGAGGAGAGTTCGATGAAGGCCAGGATGTTCGCGACGCACGTCGCGTTGCCGGTTCTTGTGGCGGCCTCGGTCGGTGCGCAGGCGCATGCGGCTGATTTCGACTGGATGAAGTTCAAGGGCAAGACCGTCACCTTTCTCGCCAATAACAATCCCGTCTCGCAAGCGCTGCTGACCTACAAGGCCGATTTCGAGAAGCTGACCGGCATGACGCTGAAGGTCGATGGCTATCAGGAACAGCAGATGCGTCAGCGGCTGGTCACGGTCATGAACGCCAACAGCGACGAGGTCGACGTGTTCATGACGCTGCCCTCGCGCGAGGGCGAGCAGTTCTCTGCCGCAGGCTGGTATGCCGATCTCAGCGCAATGGCCAGGAACGAGGTCGCCAAGGAATACGATCCGGCCGGGCTCAGCCAGGCGCTGCTGAAGGCTGCCACCTTCGGCGGCAAGCTGACCAGCATGCCGATGAACATCGAAGGGCCGATCTTCTATTACCGCACCGACATCTTCAAGAAGTGCGGCATCGAGGCGCCGAACACCATCAAGGACGTCGAGGCGGCCGCCGCGAAGATCAAGACCTGCGACAGCGCGGTCACGCCGTTCGTCTCGCGCGGTCTGAAACCCGCGGTCGCCTATACGTTCAGCAATATGCTGCACAATGTCGGCGGCAGCTACATCGCCAATGGCAAGTCGAACCTGTGCTCCGCCAAGGGCAAGGAAGCTCTCGACACCTACAGCCGCCTGCTGCGCGACTTCGGCCCGCCCGGTGTCGTCAACTACAGCTTCCAGCAGATCTCCGCACTGTATCGCAGCGGTCGCGCCGCGATGGCATTCGAATCCTCCAACGAACTGCGCACGGTGATGGACGGCGGCGCGCGCCTCAAGGATACCGGCCTGCTTCCGTTCCCGGCCGGTGAGGCAGGGCAGGTGCCGACGACGATCGGCTGGGGCATGGCCGTGTCCTCGCACAGCAAGCAGCCGGATGCGGCCTGGTACTTCGTGCAATGGGCAACCAGTCCCGAGGTGCAAAAGAAGATGGCGCTCCAGGGCATCGCTCCGCCGCGTCCGTCGGTCGCCAAGGATCCTGAATACCGCAAGTGGATCGACGAAGAGCCGGTTCGCAAGGAGTGGCAGGCTGCGCTCGACGTGCTGGCCACCAAGGGCTCCTCCGAGGTCGGCTATCCGATCGTCGCCAATCCCGAGTCGCGCGAGTTCATCGGCCAGGCGGTGCAGGACCTGATCCTGAAGCAGAAGCCGGTCGAGCAGGCTTGTGCGGACGCGGACAAAGCCCTCGATGCGCTGATCGCCCAGAAGTAATCGCCCGGTGCTGTCCGGCTTCGCGCTGGCCGGCACCTCATCCTGATCCCAAGGAAGCGGACGCATGTCGGACACGGCAGCGACATTCACGCAGGACCGGCAGAGACTGGAGATGGCGGCGCTGTCGGCGCCGGCCGTGATCTTCACGGTCGCGATGATCGCATTTCCCGTCGTCTACACGCTCTGGCTCGGATTCCAGACGTTCTCCTCGACGGGAAAGCAATCCTTCGCGGGGGTGGCGAACTATGCGAAGCTGGTGTCCGACCAGGAGTTCTGGCACGGGCTGTGGGTCACGATCGCGCTCTTCGTGCTCTCGCTGCTGTTGCAGCTCGTCTTCGGTGTCTGGCTCGCGCTCGTGCTGTTTCATGCCAAGCGATTGCCGGGAATCGTGCGCTCGCTGTTCATCTCGCCCTTCATGATGCCGCCGGTGGTGGCAGGCATGATGTGGCTCGTGATCCTCGATCCCTCGCTGGGCGCGGCCAACTACATTCTCCAGTCGGTCGGGCTGCCGCCGTCGGACTGGCTGGCTTCGCCGACATGGGTGATCCCGACCGTGGCACTGATCGACAGCTGGCAGTGGACGCCCTATGTCGCCCTGATCGTGCTGGGCGGCCTGCAATCGCTGCCGCCGAGCGTCTACGAAGCCGCGCAGATCGACGGCGCATCTCCGTTCAAGACCTTCCAGCGCATCACGCTGCCGCTGCTGCTGCCGACCATCGTCACCGCGGCGATCCTGCGCAGCGTCGATCTCCTGCGCTTCTTCGACATCATCTACATCACGACCCAGGGCGGTCCAGGCAACGCCTCGAACACGCTCAACATCTACGGCTTCCGGGTCGGTTTCGAATTCTTCAACATCGGCTATGCCAGCGCGCTGATGCTGACGCTGACTGCGATCGTGTTCGGCGCCGTGCTCGCCTTCAACCGCTTGCGCGGCGCAGTGGCATGGTGATGTCATGACGGACGCGGCCAACACCGATCGCTGGATCCGCTGGCTCAACACGGTGCAGCTCGTGCTCGCCGGCGTGCTGATCATGGCGCCGACGGTCTGGATGGTGCTGTCGTCGTTCAAGCCGTCCTTTGAGGTCACGGCCTATCCGCCGACGCTGATCTTCACGCCGACGCTCGAGAATTATGTCGAGCTGACCAGGACCACGCCTTTCCTGAGCTACGCGCTCAACAGCCTGATCGTCACGGTCGGCTCGACCGCGCTCGGATTGCTGTTTGGAATCCCTGCGGCGTTTGCTGTCTCCTGGACCCGGATTTCCTGGCCGGCGATCCTGACGCTGGCGGCGCGGATGGCGCCGGGCACGCTGTTCCTGCTGCCGTGGTACGTCATGTTCCGGCAGATCGGCATGATCGGCTCATACACCGCCCTGATCCTCAGCCATGCGGTGATCACTCTGCCGATCGTGATCTGGGTCTTGCTGCCGTCGTTCGACGGCATCCCGCGCAGCGTGTTCGAGGCCGCCCAGGTCGATGGATGCAGCGTCACGCGCATCCTCTGGCGCATCGCGCTGCCGCTGGTGGCGTCGGGTGTCGCGGTTTCGGCGATCCTCGCCTTCGTCTTCTCGTGGAACTACTTCCTGTTTGCGCTGGTGCTCTCCAATGGCGACACCAAAACGCTGATCGCGGCGGCCTTCAACTTCATCGGCGAAGGCTCGACGCAATGGGGTGCCCTGATGGCCGCGGCGACGCTGATCGCATTGCCGCCGCTGGTGCTGGCTGCTCTGGTTCAGCGCTGGCTGGTGTCCGGTCTGACGCTCGGCGCCGTGAAAGGCTAGGTATCCGATGACTCCATCATTCCGTCCGAACTCGATCATGCAGGCCGCGGTCTTCCACGGCGATGACCGCATCACCATCGAGCGCGTGGCGATGCCCGAGGTCGGGGCGGGCGAAGTGCTGGTGCGCGTCTCGCGCACCGCGCTGTGCGGTTCGGACTTCAAGCTGTGGCACAAGGGCGCCGAGTTCACCGCTGGCCACGAGATCTTCGGCGTCGTCGAGCAACCCGGCCATCGCCTGCATGGCCGGCGTTGCGCCGTCTACATACCGTTGCACTGTGGCCATTGCGCCGCCTGCAAGCGCGGCGACACCCAGATGTGCCTCGAGGTGTCCAGCCTGATCGGCTGGAACAGGCCGGGCGGCTATGCCGAATACGTGCCGGTGCCGGAAAATTGCCTGCTGCCGGTGCCCGACGATATCGAGGACAGTCTTGCGCCGCTGTTGCTCGACACCATCGGGACGTCGGGTCACGCGGTGCGCTTCGTCAGTCGCGTGGTGCCGCCCAGCGACGCCGGCCCGGTTCTCGTGATGGGTGCGGGGCCGGTCGGCCTCGGCGTCGTGCTGGCGCTCCGCGCGCTCGGCTATGACGATGTCCATGTGGCGGATCCCAACGCGGCGCGGTTACAGATCGCGCAATCCTTCGGCGCCAGGGCGCATCCAGTTGGCGATACGTCGAAGCGCTTCGCCCTCATCATGGAATGCTCCGGTGCGCATGCGGCGCGCAACCTCGGCATCGAGCTGGTGCTGCCGCGCGGCGCGCTGGTGCTCGTCGGCGAAAACGCCGCACCCTGGACCATCGAGGAAGGCAAGGTGTTCCGTCGCAAGGATTTCTACATGATCCGCACCTTCTACTTCCCGGTCTCGGATTTCGAGCCGAATGTCGAGCTGCTGCGCAGGTACAAGAACGAATATCGCGTCCTGGTCGACGGCGAGTTCGGCCTGTCGGCTCTGCCCGAGAATTTCGCGCGCTTCGCCAGGGGCGAGCTGATCAAGCCGGTACTGGCGCTGGACTGAGCGATCATGGCCTCGATCTCGATCCGCAACCTGGTCAAGCGCTACGGCAATTTCACCGTGATCCCCGACCTCAATCTGGAGATCGCAGACCACGAATTCGTCGTCTTCGTCGGCCCGTCCGGCTGCGGCAAGTCGACCTTGCTGCGGATCATTGCCGGCCTCGAGCCAATCACGTCCGGCGAGCTCTATATCGGCGACAAACGCGTCAACGGCGTGCAGGCCGCGCAGCGCGATATCGCGATGGTGTTCCAGGACTATGCGCTCTATCCGCACATGCGGGTCTACGACAACATGTCGTTTGCACTCGAACTGCGCGGCACGCCGAAAGCGGAGATCGACGCGCGGGTCAAGCGCGCCGCAGCGCTCCTGCATATCGAGCCCTATCTTAACCGCAAGCCGAAGGAGCTCTCGGGCGGCCAGCGCCAGCGCGTTGCGATGGGTCGCGCGATCGTACGCAATCCCAAGGCGTTCCTGTTCGACGAGCCGTTGTCCAACCTCGATGCCAAGCTGCGTGGCCAGGTGCGCGCCGAGATCAAGGCGCTGTCGCAGGAGTTGAAGACCACGATGGTCTTCGTGACCCACGACCAGATCGAGGCCATGACCATGGCCGACCGGATCGTGGTGCTCCAAAGCGGCATGATCCAGCAATACGATACGCCGGAGACGGTCTATGAGCGGCCGGCGAACCAGTTCGTCGCCGGCTTCATCGGTTCGCCCGCGATGAACTTCTTTCCTGTCGAGTGGCGCGACGGACGCGTCGTTCTCTCGCAAGGCGGCGTTGCGGTGCCGCTGGAAGGCGAGGCCGCGGGCGGCCTGCAACGTGCCGGCAACGCCGTGCTCGGCATTCGTCCCGAACATTTTGCAATCGCGACGGACGCGGCCGAAGGCATGTCCATCAACGTCAAGCTGGTCGAGCCGCTCGGCTCGGACACGCTGATCCATTTCGACCTCGCCGGCGTCTCCGCCATCGCGCGGGTCGATCCGGCCTTGCGGCCGAAGGTGGGCGATCGGCTCAGCCTGCGCCCGCAGCAAGGCAAGACGCATCTGTTCGATGCCGCCAACGGACAGGTCCTGCGGTGAGCGCATTTTCCGATATCGGGGATCTCGCAACGCTGACGGACGTCGCCGCCGGAGCCAGGCCCGTGCATGTGATCTGCCTCGGGCTGTCGGCGCTCGACCAGGTCTGGCGGGTCGATCGGTCGTTCGTGGGCCGCAGCGAGAAGATCAAGGCCGTCGAATACGGCACGATTGGCGGCGGCATGGCCGCCAATGCGGCGGTTGCGGTGGCACGGCTTGGTGCGTCCGCCGCATTCTGGGGGCGGGCAGGCCATGATGCCGCGGGCCACGAGATGCGGTCGGCGTTCGCCGCCGAAGGCGTCGATGTCAAGAATTTCCGGCTGTTTCCCGATGGCCGTTCCTCGGTCTCCGGAATCATCGTCGACAGGTCGGGCGAGCGGCAAATCGTGAACTACCGCGGGCTCTATCCCGAGGCCGCCGACTGGCTCCCGCTAGAGGCCGTGGCCCGCGCATCGTCGGTGCTGGCCGACCCGCGCTGGATCGAGGGCGCCGCGACGCTGTTCCACGAGGCGCGTTCGCGCGGCGTGCCGACGGTGCTCGACGGCGACATGGCCGACGCCGAGGTGTTCGAACGGCTGCTGCCGCTGACCGATCACGCCATCTTCTCCGAACCCGCCCTCGGCGCATTCGCAGGCTCTGCCAACGACGAATCGCTCGCAGCGCTTGCGCGCTTCGGCTGCCGTGTCATTGCCGTCACGCGCGGCGAGGGAGGTGTGAGCTGGTACGAGAACGGCCAACTGCATCGCCAGGCCGCCTATGTCGTCGACGTCGTCGACACCACCGGCGCGGGTGACGTCTTCCACGGCGCCTATGCGTTTGCGGTCGGCGCCGGTCTCGACGTGCGCGACGCCATGACGTTCTCGGCAGCGACCGCCGCGATGAAATGCCGCCACGCCGGTGGCCGCAACGGAATCCCCACCATCAACGAGTGTCTTGCATTCATGAGGACGAAGCCATGAGAACGATTGGAAAGAACCGCGGCCTCGCACGGCTTGCCGACGCGGACGGCCACTTCCGCATGGTTGCTCTGGACCAGCGGCCGCCACTGTTCGATGCCATCGCAAAGGCGAGGGGCATCACGCGGGATCAGGTCGCCTATGGCGACGTGACCGCGGCCAAGCGTCTCCTCGTCGAGAACCTCGCGCCGCATTGCAGTTCGATGCTGTTCGATCCGAACTTTGCGGTGCCTGCCGCGATCGATCTGCTGCCGCCGCGCTGCGGCCTGATCATGACGCTGGAGGAACATCGCGTCGAGGAGACGTCGGGCGGTCGCAAGTCGCGCGCGATCACCAATTGGAGCGTGGAGAAGATCCGCGCCATGGGCGGCGACGCCGTCAAGGTGCTGGCCTGGTACCGGCCCGATGCCGATCCTGCCGTGATCGCGCATCAGAAGCGTTTCGTGCGGGACATCGGGCAGGACTGCGCGCGCCATGACATTCCCTATGTGCTGGAGCTGCTGGTCTATCCGTTTCTCGGCAGCGCCGACCATACGGCGGACTACGTGGAGTCGCCGGGCAAGCTGCCTAGTCTCGTGATCGAGAGTGTACGCGAGTTCGCCAAGCCGGAATACGGCGTCGATCTCTTGAAGCTGGAAAGTCCGCTCGCTGCCAATAGCTTACCGGCCCGGGATGGCAGCGCGGCGGCACAGGCTGCACAGAAGGAGTTCGATGCGATCGGAGAGATCTGCGGCGCATGCAGCATCCCCTGGGTGTTGCTATCGGGCGGCGCGGCGCCGGAAAAGTTCGAGCGCGTGCTGGAGTTCGCCTATGCCGCCGGTGCCGGCGGGTTCCTGGCCGGCCGAACGATTTGGCTTGATGCGGTGCTGAAGAACTTCCCCGACCGTGCGGCGGTTGCGGCGAGCCTACGCAAAGATGGTCTCGGGGTACTGGAACGGCTGAATGAGCTGACTACGGCCAAAGGGACGCAATGGAAGGCGCGCTTTCCGGCATTCGGCGAGATCAAGCAGGAGGGCGACTTCGCACGCGCCTACTGACGCCGGCGGCCGAATGGCCGCCCAATGGAGCGCTTGGGATTCGGCGAGCGGGCCTGGTGCCTGAAGGACATGCGGCCACCGGTGGTGTTCGCAGCTGCTGAGATCGTCTCTGGCTTTCGCCGGTCCTGACGAGGGATGAAATGCAGCTTAGGGGGATCCACGCAGGCGTGAGAAGTTCGCGCCGGCGCCCATATCCGTAATTCGCATAAGGTATATTATGGAATATTTATATCTACAATTGGATCAGTAATTTAGTGGGAAATCTTCGCATCTGCTCGCATGTTTGCGGCTGCGTCTAGGTACCCGAGCGGTCGTGCGACCCGTCCTGATGCCACGGACCAGCCGCGCAACGGCGTCTCGTCTTAAAGCCGATATTGCCGCGGCCTACGGACGCTGCAATAAGCCGAGGCTGTGTAGAGATCGCTGGTGACCCCGCGGCGTCAGGTCCGTATAGGATTGGCATCTCAGAACAACAACAAGCCTCTCGAGGGAGAAACCGATGAGCTTTTCACGACGCACGCTACTGAAGGTCTCGGCCGCTTCCGCCGTCATGGGCGGGATTGGCGCGCCGTATGTCGCGCGCGCCCAGTCGGCCGAGTTCTCTTACAAATTCGCCAACAACCTGCCGGAATCGCACCCGCTGGTGGCTCGCGCCCGGGAGATGTCCGCGGCGATCAAGACCGAGACCAACGGCCGTTTCGACCTTCAGGTGTTCCCGAACAACCAGCTCGGCTCGGATACCGACGTGCTGAGCCAGGTGCGCTCCGGCGGCGTCGAGTTCTTCACGCTGTCCGGCCTGATCCTGGCGACCCTGGTGCCGGCGGCCTCGATCAACGGTATCGGTTTCGCATTCCCGGACTATCCCACGGTCTGGAAGGCCATGGATGGCGACCTCGGCGCCTATGTCCGCGGCGAGATCAAGAAGGCCGGCCTCGAGGTCATGGACAAGATCTGGGACAACGGCTTCCGCCAGACCACGTCGTCGACCAAGCCGATCAACGGACCGGACGACTTCAAGGGCTTCAAGATCCGCGTGCCGGTGTCGCCGCTGTGGACCTCGATGTTCAAGGCGTTCGACGCCTCGCCGGCCTCGATCAATTTCAGCGAGGTCTATTCGGCGCTGCAGACCAAGATCGTCGAGGGTCAGGAGAACCCGCTGGCTTTGATCTCGACCGCGAAGCTCTATGAGGTCCAGAAGTATTGCTCGCTGACCAACCACATGTGGGACGGCTTCTGGTTCTTGATGAACCGTCGTGCCTGGGCTGCCTTGCCTGACGATATCAAGACCATCGTCGCCAAGCACGTCAACGCGGCGGCCGTGAAGGAACGCGAAGACACCGAGAAGCTGAACGCGACCGTGAAGCAGGAACTGACTGGCAAGGGTCTCCTGTTCAACCAGCCCGCGGTCGGGCCGTTCCGCGACAAGCTGCGTACCGCCGGTTTCTACGCCGAATGGAAGGGCAAGTACGGCGACAAGGCCTGGGAACTGCTCGAGAAGTCCGTCGGCAAACTGTCCTGATCGCTCAAGCGGGAGGCTCGCCAGCGGGAGATTTGCTATGGCTCATGTCGAGATGACGCCGGCCGTGGCCGGCGAGGCGGCGTCACAGCCCCCTCGCCGCCGCTCCGTTCTCGGTTCCATCGACGCCGCGCTCGGCTGGCTGGTCGAAATCCCGGCGGCGATCCTCGTCGTCGCCGAGGTCGTCATCCTGTTCGCGGGCGTGGTGGCGCGCTACGTGCTCCATACGCCGCTGATCTGGTCCGACGAACTGGCGTCGATCCTGTTCCTGTGGCTTGCCATGCTGGGATCGGTGGTCGCACTCCGCCGCGGCGAGCACATGCGGATGACGGCCCTGGTCGCAAGCGCCGGACCGCGGCTCTGGGCCTATCTCGACGTCGTCGCGACCTGCGCCGCGCTGGCGTTCCTGGTCCTGATCGTGCATCCGGCCTATGAATACGCCTACGAGGAAAGCTTCATCACGACGCCGGCGTTGCAGATCTCCAATACCTGGCGCGCCGCGGCGCTGCCGGTCGGGATTTGCCTGATGGCGCTGTTCGCGCTGCTGCGACTGGCCCGCGTCGGCGATTTCAAGACCTTCCTGCTGGCTGCGCTGACGGTGGTTGCCTTGATCGGCGTGTTCTGGCTGGCGCAGCCGCTGTTGCGGCCTCTCGGCAACCTCAACCTGATCATCTTCTTCGTTGGCGTGGTCGGCTTCTGCGTGTTCGCTGGCGTGCCGATCGGCTTTGCCTTTGGCATGGCGATCTTCGGCTACCTGGCACTGACGACGCGGACGCCGCTGATGGTGCTGGTCGGCCGGATGGACGAGGGCATGAGCCACCTGATCCTGCTGTCGGTGCCGCTGTTCGTTTTCCTCGGCCTGTTGATCGAGATGACCGGTATGGCACGCGCGATGGTGGCGTTCCTGGCGAGCCTGCTCGGGCACGTTCGTGGCGGCCTGCATTACGTGCTGGTCGGCGCCATGTACCTAGTGTCCGGTATCTCCGGGTCGAAGGCAGCCGACATGGCCGCCGTCGCACCCGTGCTGTTTCCCGAGATGAAGGAGCGCGGCGCCAAGCCCGGCGATCTGGTCGCCCTGCTCGCTGCGACCGGCGCGCAGACCGAAACCATTCCGCCGAGCCTGGTGCTGATCACGATCGGTTCGGTTACCGGCGTCTCGATCTCGGCGCTGTTCACCGGCGGCCTGCTGCCGGGCGTCGTGCTGGCGATCACGCTGTCGGCGCTGGTGTGGTGGCGCTACCGCGGCGAGAACCTCAGCCACGTCCAGCGCGCCACGGGGAGCGAGATCGGCAAGGCCTTCATCTACGCCCTGCCCGCATTGGCGCTGCCGTTCGTGATCCGCTACGCGGTGGTCGAAGGCATTGCGACGGCGACCGAGGTCTCGACCATCGGCATCGTCTATGCGTTCGTCATCGGGCTCCTGATCTACCGCAAGTTCAACTGGCGGCGGCTGTTGCCGATGCTGATCGACACGGCATGCCTGTCGGGCGCGATCCTGTTCATCATCGGGACAGCCACCGGCATGGCCTGGGGCCTGACCCAGTCGGGCTTCTCGCGGGCGCTGGCGGCGTCGATGGCGGGACTGCCTGGCGGTTCGGCGACCTTCATCGCGGTCTCGATCCTGGCCTTCGTGATCCTCGGCAGCGTGCTCGAGGGCATTCCGGCGATCGTGCTGTTCGGGCCGCTGCTGTTTCCGATCGCACACCAGGTCGGCGTCCACGAGGTGCACTACGCCATGATCATCATCCTGGCGATGGGCATCGGATTGTTCGCGCCGCCATTCGGCGTCGGCTATTATGCCGCCTGCGCCATCGGGCGCGTCGATCCGGCCGAGGGTATCCGGCCGATCTGGGGTTACATGCTGGCGCTGTTGATCGGCCTGATCATCGTTGCCGTCTTCCCCTGGATATCGATCGGTTTCCTCTAAGCACCTTGCGGATGGGTGAGAGCCATGAGTGCAGCGCCAAATCAGTACGCGACGGGGCTCGACAAGACGCCCGCCAACTATGTGCCGCTGACGCCGCTGAGTTTCCTGGCGCGCTCGGCCGCCATCTATCCCGACCATGTCAGCGCAGTCTATGAGGGCCGCAGCTTCACCTGGAAGCAGACCTACCAGCGCTGCAAGCGCTTTGCGTCCTATCTCGCGGGCCATGGCATCGGCCATGGCGATACGGTCGCGGCGATGCTGCCGAACATCCCGGCGATGAACGAACTGCATTTCGCGGTGCCGATGACCGGCGCGGTGCTTAACGCGTTGAACATCCGCCTCGACGCCGCGTCGATCGCGTTCCAGCTCGATCACGGTGGCGCCAGGATTATCCTGGTCGATCCTGAATTCTCCGGCGTGATCGCGGAAGCTTTGACGCTGATGAAGGGCACAAAGCCGTTCGTGATCGACGTGGACGACGCTGCGTTCGGCAGCGGCAAGCGGATCGGCGCCATCGAATACGAGGCAGCAGTCGCGGCCGGCGATCCGGATTTCGTTGAGCGGCCGCCAGCCGACGAATGGGATGCGATTGCGCTGAGTTATACGTCCGGGACGACGGGCAATCCGAAAGGCGTGGTGACGCATCATCGCGGCGCCTATCTCAACGCGGTCAGCAACATCCTCGCCGGCAATCTCGGCCAGCATCCGGTCTATCTCTGGACGCTGCCGATGTTTCACTGCAACGGCTGGTGCTTCCCCTGGACCATCGCGGCAACCGCCGGCGTCAATGTCTGCTTGCGCAAGGTCGATCCGGCGAAAATCTTCGAGCTGATCCCGCAACACGGCGTCACCCACATGTGCGGCGCGCCGATCGTGTACAACACGCTGATCAATGCGCCTGATGCGCCGAAGGGCGGCCAGGCGAAGTCCGTGGTCGGCCTGATCGCGGGCGCGGCGCCGCCGGTTGCGGTGCTCGAGGGTGCCGAGCGTATCGGCATCAAGTTGACCCATGTCTACGGGCTGACTGAGGTCTATGGCCCCGCCTCCGTCTGCGCCGAGCAGCCGGGCTGGGATGAACTGCCGGCCGACCAGCGCGCGCAGCTGAAGCGGCGTCAGGGCGTCTCTTATCCGTTGCAGGAAGGCGTCACGGTGCTCGATCCCGAGACCATGCGCGAGGTGCCGCGCGATGGCGAGACCATTGGCGAAGTCATGTTCCGCGGCAACATCGTAATGAAGGGCTATCTGAAGAACGAGAAGGCGACGCAGGAAGCCTTCGCCGGCGGCTGGTTTCACACCGGCGATCTCGGCGTGCTCGATGCCCACGGCTACGTCATCATCAAGGACCGCTCCAAGGACATCATCATCTCCGGCGGCGAGAACGTCTCCTCCGTCGAGGTCGAGGACATCCTCTACAAGCACCCTGCCGTGCTGTTCGCGGCGGTGGTGGCAAAACCCGATCCGAAATGGGGTGAAGTCCCCTGCGCCTTCATCGAGCTGAAGGATGGCGCCAAGGCGACCGAGGCCGAGATCATCGCCTATTGCCGCGAGCACATGTCGGGCTTCAAGACGCCGAAGTCCGTCGTGTTCGGCGTGATCCCGAAGACCTCGACCGGCAAGATCCAGAAGTTCCTGCTGCGCAACGAGGTTGGCTCGGCCAAGGCGATCTCTGCCTGACGTAGAGCGCTCAGCCCTCTGCGAGGCGGCCGAGCAGATCATACAGCAATCGCCGCTCGTCCGCCTTGAGCGGCGCGAGCGTGGTCGCGGTGCACGCGATCTCGATCGGGATCAATTGCTCGACCAGCGCCACGCCGGCCGCGGTCAGATCGATCAGGATCAGCCGCTTGTCGGTCGGGTCGCGCCGCGTCGTCACCAGCCGCCGCTTCTTCAGCCGCAACACGACGTCGCGGATGTTGGCAGGCTCCATCGCGACCAGCCGGCCGAGCAGGTTCTGCGACAGCGCCCCGCGCTCGTAAAGCCGGGCCAGCGTCGCGTATTGCGGCGCCGTCAGCTCGTAGGACCCGATCCGGTCGACCAGGTTGGACGAAGCGCGCTGATAAGCCCGCCGCAGCAGGAAGCCGACCTGGTCCTCCAGCCGATAATCCGGCGCTTGGCGCCGGACCGGCGCTGCGGTGTCAGTCGACGTTCTCGGCATCCCGGTACATCACCTTGTGGCGCGTGGTTGCGACCCATTCGTCGATGTCGGCTTCCGTCATGACGTGCGAGGCATCGAACCTGTTCCAGTTGCTGATGTCAGCGAGACTCTTCTTCCAGCGCTTGTACGGCGGCTTCGCCGGCGGACCGAAGCACATGATGTCGAGCACGGACAATTCGTCGGGGATTCCGAGCAGCGGCTTCATCGCCTGCTGGGCCTTCTCCTGCCCGATCGCCGTCACCCACCAGACATTATAGCCGAGGGCTGCGGCCGCCAGATGCGCCGACATCGTTGCCGCCGCCACGCTCTGCAACAGGATGCGCTCGGCATTCTCCTTGTACATCTTGTCGAGCTCGGAGCCGTCATTGAGCACCGGAAACGCCTTGACCCAGCGGAAGTCGCTGGCGACCACGATGAAGCCTGGGGCCGAGGCGAGCCCACGATAGTCCGGTGTCGGAAACTTCATCTTGAGCCGGGCGCGGGCGACCTGCTCCTCGCGGAAATACTCCGTGATCCGGTTCTTCAGCTCCTGATCGGTGACCGCAATGAAATGCCAGGGCTGCGCATTGGCCCCTGACGGTGCGTGCCGCGCCGCCTCCAGGATCATGTCGTAATGCTCTGATGGCATCACGTAGCTGGAATCGAAGGCGCGTGTGGTCAGCCGGTTCTTCACGACGTCCATCAGCGCGTCATATCGCGTGCGGTCCGTATAGTCCCGCGCGGCCAAAGCTTCTGCCATTGGGTCCTCCCGATATTGTTATGATCATAACGATATCCGAAGCGCGCGAAAGGTCAATGCCCGGCGGCGAAGCTGTGCGGCCGGCCTGCCATGCGGAACCTCGCGCGATGAACGCGCGAGGTCCGTCGTCCACGGTAGTTGAAGTCTTTAGCCGGCCCGCTCGAGCGTCAGCCGCATGCCGTCATAGGCCGGGATCACGCCCGCCGGCAGGCTCTGCCGCAGGACCTCGTAGTCGAGGTCGGAATGCATGTTGGTGATCACAGCACGCTTCGGCTTGAAGCGCTCGATCCATGACAGCGCGTCAGCAACGCTGAAATGGCTGGGATGCGGTGCGTAGCGCAAGCCGTCGACGATCCAGAGCTCGAGCCCTTCGAGGGCCGGCCAGCTCTCCTCGGGGATGTCGTGCAGGTCGGGTGTGTAGGCGGCATCACCGATGCGATAGCCGAGCGCTGGGATATTGCCATGCCGGACCAGGAACGCCGTGAGTTCGAGCGGACCGCCCTTCCCCTCGATCGTCCGCACCTCGCCGGCCTTGATCGAATGCCGCGTCAGGATCGGCGGATAGTCGCTGCCCTCCGGTGAGATGAAGCAGTAGGAGAACCTCGCCATGATGTCCTTGGCGGTCGACTGGTTGAAGTAGACCGGGATACGGCGGCGCTGGTGCAGCACCACCGAGCGCAGATCGTCGATGCCATGGGTCTGGTCGGCGTGCTCATGCGTGAGGAACACCGCATCGATATGTTCGACGTTGCCGTCGATCAGCTGTTCGCGCAGATCCGGCGAGGTATCGATCACGACCCGCGTGGTGCCGTGCTCCATGGTGCGCTCGGCCATGATCGAGCAGCGGCGGCGACGATTCCTGGGATTGTTGGGATCGCAGGCGCCCCAGCCGAGCGCCGGACGCGGCACGCCGGCGGAAGAGCCGCAGCCCAGAATGGTCAATGTCAGCGTCATGCAGCAACCTTCGGCGCCGGCACCTTGGAGAACAGCCGGAAGAAGTTTTCGGTGGTCTGCCGCGAGATCTCCTCCAGAGAGACGCCGCGGGTCTCGGCGAGCACCTTGGCGACCTCGACGACGTAGGACGGCTCGTTGCGCTTGCCGCGGAACTTGCCGGGCGCGAGATACGGTGCGTCAGTCTCGACCATGATGCGGTCGGCCGGCAACTCGGCGGCCAATGCGCGCAGCGCGTCAGACTTTTTGAAGGTCAGGATGCCCGTGAACGAGATCGACAGCCCGAGCGCGATCGCCTTCATCGCGAGTTCGCGGCCACCGGTGTAGCAATGCAGCACCGCCTTGAACGCGCCCTTCGCGACCTCGTCCTCAAGGATGCGGCCGCAATCGTCGTCGGCCTCCCTGGTATGGATGACCAGCGGCAGGCCGGTTTCGCGCGCCGCGGCGATATGCGCGCGAAAGCCACGCTCCTGCGCCTCGCGCGAACCATGCTCGTAGAAATAGTCGAGCCCCGCCTCGCCGAGCGCCACGACCTTCGGATGCTTGGTCAGCTCGATCAACTCGCTGGCCGGGATGCCGTCCTCTTCGTCGGCATGATGCGGATGGGTGCCGACCGAGCAGTAGACGTCGGGAAAGCGCTCCGTGATCGCAAGCAGGCCGCCGAGCCGCTTCACCCGGGTCGAGATCGTGACCATGCGGCCGACGCCGGCCGCCTCGGCGCGGGCGACGATCCCGTCGAGATCGTCGGCGAAGTCAGGAAAATCCAGATGGCAGTGACTGTCGACCAGCATGAATTTCGAACCGCTCACTCGGTCTTCGGTTCCACGTAGCGCGGGAACACGCCGACGGGCGCCGGCAGCACCGTGCCGGGCTTGATGCGTTCGGCGATCGCCGCGAAGCTGCGGGCATCCGGCGGAACGCCAAGACTATCCAGCATCTTGCCGCAGGCGTCAGGCATCACGGCCTGCGCCATGATGGCGATCTGCCGCACGACCTCGGCGGTGACATACAGCACCGTCTTCTGTCGCGCCGGATCGGTCTTCGCCAGGGCCCATGGCGCCTCGCCCGCGAAGTAGCGATTGGCCTCGGCGACCACGGCCCAGACCGTATTGAGCCATTGATGGATCTGTTGCGTCGCCATCGCAGTGCGCGAGGTTTCCAGCATCGCATCGGCCTGCGCCAGGATCGCCTTGTCATTGTCGCTGAACTCGCCGGGCTCCGGCAGCACGCCGCCGAGTTGCTTGGCGATCATCGACAGCGAACGCTGCGCCAGATTTCCGAGATTGTTGGCGAGATCGGCGTTGATGCGCGCGACGATGGCTTCATGGTTGTAGTTGCCGTCCTGCCCGAACGGCACTTCGCGCAGGAAGAAGTAGCGTACCTGGTCGACGCCGTACTGATTGGCGAGATTGAAGGGATCGACCACGTTGCCGACCGACTTCGACATCTTCTCGCCCCTGTTGAACAGGAAGCCGTGCGCATAGACGCGCTTCTGCAACGGAATGCCCGCCGACATCAGGAACGCCGGCCAGTACACCGCATGGAAGCGGATGATGTCCTTGCCGATGACGTGGACGTCGGCCGGCCAGTAACGCCAGTTCTTGTCGCTCTCGTCGGGATAGCCGACACCGGTGATGTAGTTGGTCAGGGCGTCGACCCAGACATACATCACGTGCTCGGGATCGTTGGGGACCTTGACGCCCCAGTCGAAGGTGGTGCGCGAGATCGATAGGTCCTTCAGCCCGCCGCGCACGAAGCTCATCACCTCGTTGCGGCGCGAATCCGGGCCGATGAAATCGGGCTGGCTCTCATAGAGGTGCAGGAGCTTGTCCTGGTAGGCGGAAAGCTTGAAGAAATAGCTCTTCTCCTCGACCCACTCGACCGGCGTGCCCTGCGGGCCGCGGCGGACATTGTCCTCGCCGACGACGGTTTCTTCCTCGGCGTAATAAGCCTCGTCGCGCACCGAATACCAGCCGGCATAGGTGTCGATGTAGATGTCGCCATTATCCTGCATGCGACGCCAGATCACCTGCACCGATTCATGGTGTGCGGGCTCCGAGGTGCGGATGAAGCGATCGAACGAGACGTTGAGACGCTCGTCCATCTCCCTGAAGCGCGCGGCGTTGCGGGTCGCGAGATCGAACGGTGTCATGCCCTCGTTCTGCGCGGTCTGGATCATCTTCAGGCCGTGCTCGTCGGTGCCGGTCAGGAAGAAGACATCCTTGCCATCGAGCCGCTGGAAGCGCGCCAGCGCGTCGGTCGCGATCGCCTCATAGGCGTGGCCGATATGCGGCTGGCCGTTCGGATATGCGATCGCGGTCGTGATGTAGTACATGTTGCCGCGGTCCACGACAGGTGCCGGCTTGGATGCCGAGACCGGAGCCGCCGCAGCGGGCTTGGGCTGCTTTGACGCACGAATCGTCGCCGTCTTCGGAGCCTTCTCGACAGCCGGAGCCTCCGGAGCAGCGGGCTTCTTCGCGGCCGGAGCCACGGCCGCCGCTGCCTGCTTCGACGGAGCCTTCTTCGACGGAGCCTCGGCGGCGGTCGCGACCGCCTTCTTGACGGTCTTCTTGGCCGTCTTCTTCGCAGCCTGCTTGACGGCTTTCTTGGCGCTCTTGCTGGCTGCCGATTTCTTGGCGCCCCTGGTAGCGGTCTTGGTCTTGGCTTTGGTCTTGGCGGCCTTCTTCACCTTCTTGGTGGTCCGCCCAGCCTTCTTGGCCGCGCGCGACTTCGCCGTGGCTTTCTTGGTCGCGCGAGCGGGCGATGCCTTCTTCGTCTTCTTGGCCTTCTTCGACGATTTCTTCTTAGCGGTCGCCACCACGGAATCCTTTGCAGATCGAAACGAGATTGTCGGGAGTTTGGTCAGGCAGGTTGTTCAGACAGATTTGCTTTCAGACGAATGTCTTTTCAGATCTGGCGTCTATCGGGTCGCATCCGCAAGCATCGAAAACACCGAGAAAACCAGCGGCTTGCGCTCCAGATTGTAGGCCTCGGTGTCGCGCGCGGCGCGGACGATCTTTTCCCATACCTCCGCCAGCCGTGCAAGGCGCGGCAGGTTGGCATTGGCGTCGCCGCTGCGCATGCGCTCGCTCATCCAGCGATCGATGCCGTCGATGAAAGCGGCGAGCGCGACGCGGTCGCTGCTGCCGAGCACATCGCCCAGCGCATGCAACTCGCGCGGATCGACGTTCGGCAGCGTCGCGAGCAGCGAGGCCGTGCGTTGCTGCAGCTTCAGCGCGTCGCCGCCGAGCAGCGACAGTGCCCTCCCCACGCTGCCTTCGGAGGCCATAGCCGCCTCCACCAGCGCGGGATCGTCAGAGGCCACGTCGGTTGCGGCTGCGGCCGCACGCACGACATCATCCGTTTCCAGCGGCCGCAGCAACAATTTACGGCAACGGGACAGGATGGTCGGCAGCACCCGCGACGGCGCGTGGCTGACCAGCAGGAACAGCGACTGCTGCGGCGGCTCCTCGAGGATCTTCAGCAGCGCATTCGCGGCGTTGGGATTGAGTTCGTCGACAGTGTCGACGATGCAGACCCGCCAGCCGTCGACCGCGGCGGTGGAGCCGAAAAACGAGATCGTCTCCCGCGTCTCGTCGACGGTGATCACGGTCCGCATCACGCCACGGTCGTTGAGGCCGCGCTCCAGCACCAGCAGCCCGCCATGCGCGCCGGCTGCGACCTGCCGTGCCACCGGGTCGGACGGATCGACCCGCAACGTCGGCGCCTGCTGGACCTGTGACGATTTCGGATTGCGGAACGCCAGCACGAACCGCGCCATCCGATAGGCGAGCGTCGCTTTGCCGATGCCCTGCGCGCCGCCGATCAGCCAGGCGTGCGGAATCCGGCCGCTGCGATAGGCATCGAGCAAGGCGCTCTCCGCCTCGCGATGCCCGAACAGATCGGGCGTTTCGCGCGGATGGCGCGCCGGGCTCTCCTGTTCGACCTTGCGCGCGCTCATGCGGGACCGGCCGCCGTGAATGTGGCCCGGAGGTGCTCGCGCAGCGAGGACCAGATCGTGGCGGCCACCGTGTCGGGATCGGCCGTCGCGTCGATCAGCACGCAGCGCTCCGGGTCTTCAGCCGCAATCTGGCGGTAGGCATCGCGCAAATCCTGATGAAACTTGACGCCCTCCGCCTCGAAGCGATCCGCCGTGGCGTTGCCGCGGCGCAGCGCCGCGCGTTGCAGTCCGACCTCGACCGGCACATCGAGAATGAAGGTCAAATCGGGCTTGAGATCGCCGATGGTGACGCGCTGCATCGCGTTGACGAGGCCAGCCGACACCTGCCCGAGCTGTCCCTGATAGGCGCGCGTGGAATCGAAGAAACGATCGCACAGCACCCAGATGCCCTGGTTGAGTGCCGGCAGGATCACGGTGCGGACATGGTCGTCGCGGGCGGCGGCAAACAACAGCGTCTCGGCCTCCGGCCCGAGCAGTTTGCCCATGCCCGACAGCACGAGGTGGCGGATGATCTCCGCGCCCGGCGAGCCGCCGGGCTCGCGGGTCACGATCGCGCGCAGCTTGGCGACGTCGAGCCGTTCGGCGAGCTTGCGGATCTGGGTCGATTTTCCCGAGCCCTCGCCGCCTTCAAAGGTGATGAAGCGACCGCGCAAGCTCGGCCGTTGGAGTGCTGCTTCCGCCATGTCAGAGCTTCTCGACCCCTGCGCGGAACATGCCGATGACGAGCTCCTGGGCGCCGTCGAGCGCACGACGCACCGTCGATCCCGTGCCGACCGCGTCGGCCGCATAGACCGGCGTCTCCATCGCGACATTGGCGCCGCGCCACACCCGCACCACGCCGATCTGCTGGCCGGCAGTGATCGGCGCCTTGACCGGGCCGTTATAGATGACGCGCGCCAGCAGCTTGTCGTTGCCGTTCTTTGCAACCATCACCTTGATCGGATCGGGGCTGACGAGCTTGACCGAGCGGCTCTCGCCGCCGAACACCCGGGCATAGCCGACCGGCTGATTGGCCGCGATCAGGACCCGGGTCTCGAAGCTGCGGAACCCCCATTCCAGCATCTTCTTCGCCTCGGTCGCGCGGTCTTCGGAGTCCTCGAGGCCATTGACGACGACGATCAGCCGCGTGTCGTTCTGCACGGCCGAGCCGACCATGCCGTAGCCGCCTTCCTTGGTGTAGCCGGTCTTCAGGCCGTCGGCACCGGGCAGAGCGTTCAGCAGCGGATTGCGATTCTGCTGGCGGATCTTGTTCCAGGTGAATTCCTTCTCGCCGAACAGCTTGTACTGGTCGGGGTAGGCCTGGATGATGTGGCGCGCCAGCATCGCGAGTTCCCGCACCGTCATCTTGTTGGTCGGGTCCGGCAGCCCGTTGGAATTGCCGAAGGTCGACTTGGTCATGCCGAGCTCGCGGGCGCGCTTGGTCATGAAATCGGTCGCGAACGTATGCTCGTTGCCGGCGATCCCCTCGGCGAGCGCGATGCAGGCGTCGTTGCCGCTCGGGATGATCGCGCCATGCAGGAGGTCGTCGACCGAGACCTTGCTGTTGATCGCGGCGAACATCGTCGAGGTCCCGGACGGCGCGCCGCCCCGCCGCCAGGCGTTCTCGCTGATCCGGTACTCGTCGGTGAGCTTGATGTCGCCCTTCTTGATGGCGTCGAACACCACCTCCGCGGTCATCAGCTTCATCATGCTGGAGGGCGCGCGCAGCTCGTCGGCGTTCTTCTCGAACAGCACGCTGCCGCTGGAGGCCTCGACCAGGATCGCGGTCGGCGCGTCGCCATCGAATCCGGCGTCTTCCTTCTTGGCGCCCTGCACACTGTTGTTGGCGGCATAGACCGCCCCGCCGCAGCCGATGCCCAGCGCGATCGCGGCCGCGATCAGGCTACGCCAGCATCGCCCGGCGCGAGCTGACAACGTGCTGGGAACTGCGGTCTGGGCTGCCATCGGCGATGTCCTGAAACGCTGCGTTCTAACAGGTGGAAGTACCGCAAACAACTGAGGTTTCTGCGTCATACATGGCTAGCCGGATTGCCGCCCGCATTGAATGTCCGTATCGTTGGAACCGGCTCACGACAGCAGTACCGGCAAACAAGGCGGAAACGCGATGTCCACCACCCGCACCATCTCCGCCAACGGCATCGACATGTTCGTGCGCGAGGCCGGGCAAGGCCCATTGGTCGTGCTCTGCCATGGCTGGCCGGAACTGTCCTATTCATGGCGGCACCAGATCGCAGCCCTCGCCGCGGCCGGTTTCCGGGTCGCCGCTCCCGACATGCGCGGCTTCGGCCGGACCAGCGCGCCGGCCGATGTCGGCGCCTACACGATCTTCGATACGGTCGGCGACATGGTCGCGCTGGTGGCTGCGCTCGGCGAGAAGCAGGCTGTCATCGTCGGCCATGACTGGGGCGCGCCGGTGGCCTGGCACGCGGCGCTGTTTCGCCCGGATATTTTCACAAAGGTCGCAGGCCTCAGCGTACCGCCGCCGTTCCGCGGCCGTGGGCGTCCGCTGGAAACCCTGCGCGAGAGCGGCATCACCAATTTCTACTGGCAATACTTCCAACCGCCGGGCGTGGCCGAAGCCGAGTTCGAGCGCGACATCGCCCACACCATGCGGCTGGTGCTCGGGCGCGGCGTCTCCGATCCGAGCTCGATGTTCGTCGACGAGGCCAAGGGCTTCCTCGGCAAGCTGCCGAGTGGAATGCCGCTGCCGGCCTGGATCACCGAGGCAGACATCGCCGAATTCGCCGAGGGCTACCGGCAGTCCGGCTTCCGTGGCGGGCTGAACTGGTATCGCAATCTCGACCGCAACTGGGACCTCACTGCGCCCTGGCAGGACGCACGGATCCATCAGCCCTCGCTGTTCATCGCCGGCTCGAACGATTCGGTGATCACCGGGCTGATCGGCGCCAAGCGGGTCGCGGACATGGACCGCGTGCTGCCGAACCTGCGGCAGAAGCTGATCATCGAGGGCGCCGGCCATTGGATCCAGCAGGAACGCCCCGACGAGGTCAATGCGGCGCTGATCGCGTTTCTGAAATGATCAGGCCAAGGACCTGATTCGGAACGGTTTGATCTAGTAGAGCCCGCGCCCGCTCAGGACTTCGGCCGGCCCGCGCGCATCGATCGGGACATAGGCGGTTGCCGGGCTCGGGCTTGCTGCGTAACGCGCATCACTCTCGTAGGACACCTCGCGCGGATTGTTCTGCGCGCGACGGTGCGACCGGCTCGAGGCCGACATTTCCGAGGTGGCGCTGACCGAGGCGTAGTCGGCCTGGGTGTTGCCGAGGCTGTAAGGCCGACCTTCCGGCAGCGGAACATCGCCGCGGACCCGGCCCGATGACGACGACATCTCCGGTACGAACGGCCGCGCCGAGGCGACCCGCACCATCGATGGCGATGGCGCCGGGGTGCCGGTGCGCAGGGTCGCCATCAGCTGGCGGTCGTCGGAGCCCTCGAGCGGCGCCCGGCCGACATATTCGACGCGGACGCGAGCGACACCATTGCCTTTGAAATCAAGCAGTTCGGCAGCTTTGTTCGAGACATCGATGAGGCGATTGCCGTGGTACGGGCCACGATCGTTGACGCGAACGATGAGCGAGCGGCCATTGCTCAGATTGGTGACGCGCGCGTAGCTCGGCATCGGCAGGGTCGGATGGGCCGCCGTGAGCGATCCCATGTCGAACACCTCGCCATTGGCGGTCAGGCGGCCATGGAAATCGTCGCCATACCAGGATGCCATGCCCTCGGCGCGATAGTTCTCGTTCTCCTCCGGCACATAGGTCCGGCCGGCAACGACATAGGGCTTGCCGATCCGATAGGTGCCGCCGCCCTTCGGCACGGGGTCACCGAGCGCCACGACGCGCGGGCTCGACGATACGCCGTATTTCGGATCGACACGGCTGGCGAACTTGTTCGAGGAGGCGCAATTGGCGAGGACGAGGCACGTCGCCACCGCAACGGCGCCGCGCGCCGTCCGGATCATCGAATCTGGCCGTCTAATCCCCATATGCCCCAAGTACCATTCTGTCGGACCCGCACCTGCTTCGAGGCGTCGGGGTCTTTCCCGTCACTGCGCGGCCCACCTTCCGCACCAGAGCGTGACGATATCGCAACCGGAAGACGGCGGAAATGGGGAGAGCCTTAAGGCTATGGCGCTTTGGTAAACCGGCTGTTGCGCCTCCTCCGTTGTTCTACGGAGCTCGGACCGCACAATATCCCCGCGCCTGTCCCGCGATCAGACAGACTGTTGCAGCAAATCATCAGTCCGGGCGCATCTGCGATTCCAACAATTGAATCTTTTTGACTGTGCAAGGCTGCAATCGTTTTCTCTTCCGCGTGGGGCGCAAAGGAAGTTTGCGATGATCGAGACGGTTACAGCGGTGATGGGCCTGGTGAGTGCGGCGATCTTCYTGGCGCAYGCYGTGGAAGGCTATCGGTACCGGGCCTGAMGGTCCGCTGAAGGCGGAAAGACGCGTCACCTCTTTCCAGGAGTGAGTGTTCGGAAAGCTTTAATCAATTCGGATGAGCATCGGGTCAAGGCAGGTGTATCATGCGTAATCACGATTTGGTCTCCGACGGATTTCTGACCCTGACTGCAGCGAGCCTCGTGCTGCTGTGTTCCAGCCTGCTGGCGTTCGCCTTCGGCTGAGCATTTGATGGCCTGGGCGTCGTTTGGGCGCCCATCCGGCCGATATATCTCTCCCTTTGCCACTCGCTGGCCGAACTGGCTTCGGTAGTCACTCCGGGAAGCCGGCAATCAATTCCTCCCAGGCGCACACCGACATATCCTTTGGCAGCCGCTTTCCGGTCTGCTCGACCATGATGCACGTTCACCCGCCCAGGGGAGGATTCGCGGATGACCAGCAATGTCAGGGAGGGAGCATCTGCCCTGCTCGTCAGTTCGGATGGCCGGCTGCTCATGCAGCTGCGTGACGACCTTCCGCATGTCTCCGATGCGGGCAAGATCAGCCTGTTCGGTGGCCGGCGAGAAGGCACCGAGACCTTCCTGGAATGCGTGGTGCGCGAAGTCCATGAGGAGATCGGGCATTATCTGCCGCCCGAACGCTTTGAGCTGATCGGGAGTTATTCGGGACCGGATCACCTGACGCCAAACCGCACGCTTCGCGGCGAGGTGTTCCTCGTGCGCGACGTGCCGGTCGACCAGTTGACCGTGACGGAAGGCCGCCTCGTGATCGTCGCCGTCGACGAGCTCGAGCCTATCGGCGACCGGTTGGCGCGCCCGGCGCAGTATGCGCTGGCGATCTTCCTGAAGCGGAAGCGGATTACCTGAGTGCTGTAACCAGTTCGCGGACGAGGCCGTCGATCACCGGTAGCGCCACCGCGGGATCGGCCACGTCGATGTCGTGCACATGCCAATAGGTCACCCTGCCGGCAGCCTCGGGGAACCGGCGCTCGACGAGCGGGCGATGCTCGGCCTCCTTGAGCGCGATTACGAGGTCGGCGTCGTCGAAGTCGGCCAATACGCATGGTTGCGGATAGCGCGTCGCACCCTCCGGAACGATGCCGCTTGCGCGGAGCCGATCGGCCGCAAAGTGCGACATCGGTCCGACATTGTCCGGCGATCCGCGTTCGGCCGCACCTCTGGAGAAGGCACGCCACGGCAGCTCTTCGTTGTGCGCAAGGTGATTGAACAGTTCTTCCGCGTAGCGGCTTCGGTAGTAATTTCCGGTGCAGAGAAAGAGGACACGCTTCATGCCGGTCATGATGGCCGGCGTTGGCGGTCGCGGTCAACGACGTTGCGCGCATGCGTCGAAGTTCAGTCCACGCCGGCCGCTGACGGGCCGATCAACGGACGCTGGACGTGGCGCCGTCATCAAGTTCGCGTTGCGTTCGGCGCCGCCCTACGCTAAGGGCCTGATCCTGCACAGACGGAAGGGTGGCCGAGTGGTTTAAGGCACCGGTCTTGAAATGTTATTCCGGCCGTACCGGGCTGTACCCAACCATCCCATTTCGTTGGGGTTTCCGGTCCGCGATCACCTTACCCGTCCCGCTCCGTCCCTACCCGTTCCGTCTTGTTGGGTGCCATTCCGGGTGCCAAAAGAGCTAAGAAGGGCTCACCGAGCACCTAAATCTGAAGAACGATGACACTGGTTGCCGTTTGGCTATTCGAACCTGATCGAATCCACGCGATCGCCGATACGAGAATCGGCGAAAGTCTAGGCAATGTTTACACCGATCACGGTCCCAAGATTCTCCCGATCACGATGGTTTGCCGGCAGCCCGGCCCTCACGGCGGCCCATTTAATCACGAGACGTTCCGCTACGAATTTGGGTTCGCCTTTGCTGGCTCGACGCTCGCTGCCCTTTCGACGCATGCATTCGCCAACATCGTCTGCAGTAATCTAGGAGGACTTCGAAGCACCCCACCCCCAACGATGGATGAGGTAGCAAATGCGATTTCCGACATTTCGCAGGCTTACGTGAGGGAAATCGGACAGAGAACCGGCTCCGCCTTTAGCGCAATCCTTTTTGGCTTTTGTCCTCGGACCGGACAAGCGCTTGCATTTGAAATTCGTTTCCGTCCTGACGGGTCGAGGATCGAGTTGGAACTCGAAAAACATGTCCTTAACAACGAAGTCGTCTTAATCATTGGAAACAAGCCAGAGATTCTGCGGAAAGAGATTGACCAAATTCGTTCGAGCGCCGCTGCCGAAACGGATTTGCATGGCATCATCTATGCAGATGCGCCGATAAGAGCACTGCAAAGCGTAATTGGCCAACAGGCGATCCCAAGCGTCGGAGGATCGATTCAGCAAGCATGGTCTCGCCCAGGCAAGCTCGAAATTGTCGCGACCGCTACTCCGCTCGTTCCGCAACCATCGTCGACCCGGAACGCAGGAATGTTCGTATTGGGTTTTGATATCTACGACATGCGACCAATCGGTGATTACGAAGTTATTTTGATGGGACGCGCCTAGCGAAAAACTCAACCATAGTCATTATGCGCCAAGCATCCGATCCAACGGATTGACCCGTGCCTCCTCCGGGAGGTCCGAAAACGCTGCATCCAACCTCAGTCGGTCCCTGATCACCCGGCCATCGACCCGCTTCGGCCGCGGCATGCGACCGTCCGCGACCATCTGCTCAAACTTAGTGGTGCCGACGCCAACGTACCTGGCCGCCTCCTCTCGGGACATGCCGCGCGGCGGGTAGCTGATGGGATCGGGCCGCAACGGCATCCGCTGACTATTTCTCCCGACTGGCCTTCAGCCCCGCCTCTATAAGAGCCCGGATCGCGTCCGATAGGTTCGGAATGGGACGCTGCTTTGCTCGCCATTTCTCAATCGCATCCAGCATTGCCTGGTTGAACCCGATGATCTTTTTCACCGGGTAGAGCTCGGTACGCGGCACCACACCCTCCAAATTATTTCGCATATATCGCATATGTCTTATTGACATCGCATATAACGCATATATCTTATATCTCATTCAAGAGCAAGTCGACCAGGAGACAGCAATGTTCAAGATTTCCCAGTTCATCAAAGACCCGATCATCAAGGCAGCCTTCGAGCGTGTCGAGCGGGACAATCCGCAGGCCCCTATGCAGACGCAGCGCCCTGCCCCGAAGCTGAGCGGCGGTGATGCAGCTCGAGTCCTTGAGATCGCCTAAGACCTTCCCAGCCAATTAGGAACACGTGCAATGACCGCCATCATCATCCCATTCCCGACCATGACCCAACGTCAGCGGGCCGTCCGCGTCGCCAAGGTGCGCCGTCAAAACGCGACCTTGGCGACAGTGAGCAAGTTGACGGCTGACCGCAATGTCGTTTGCTATGCTGAAATACGCGCTGCACTGCCCGGTGTCGGCTTCGAGCGCATTCGCAAAATTCTTGTTGACCTCGGCTTCGAACGTCGTCGGAGCAGTGCTGGATCGCGCGGTGGTTTCTTTTATCGCGCCGGAATGCCCCACTGGGAGTCCCATGAAGAAAAGGAGGCGCTCGCAGCACGCTGGTATCCGAAGTTCGCTTCATGACTACCTCTAGGTTCGATTCCGGTGGTTAAGACTTGCGCACTTTCAAAGATCGTCTTTTGGCTGCCATTGTCTTACCGTCGAGGTCGCGCCAAAACTTTCGCACTACCTCCCGCGCCTCATCCCACTTGGCCGGTGCGCTGCGCTCTTCCGCGGGCGTTTGGGCCTCCGCGTGAGCCACCCACGCGATCCAATCTGCTTCAAACGCATCTTCCCAAGGCTCTCTGCCTATGTTCGTTGCCGGGTCAGACTCGTCCTCGGGTGACTGCGTCGTGGGGATCCCCGACGCTCTGTCCAAGGCCTGGTCGATCGCCTTGCGGTCCCACCGCCGCGTACCGGGGATCGGTGGTGGTATGACGCCGGCCGCCACCCACTTCGAAAAGGTAGCGGGTGTGACGCCGCAATAGGCTGCGGCGTCGGCTCCTGAGATCAGACGTTGCTCTGCCATGGCTGGCAAGATGCGCTGATTCCAGATCGCCGAAAAGTGCTTATTTTACAGTGGTTTTGCAACAGCTAGGTAGTTTGACAACGTTGCCTCGAACTAAGGTTTGCCATAGCCGTATTGACTCAACCGAAGCGGGAAGGTGAAATGGGATTTTATTGCGGGGTTGGATTATGCGTAAGCTGGTTTTTGCCTTAGGCCTCTTTTTTGTCGTGCTGACTCCAAATGCAGCTCGATCCGGCACATTCGAGTGGACGGGCACAAACACGCTAGTCGTTGGAGACTTCAGCGCCTACCCAAATGGCTTTCTTGCCAGCTATTCGTGGACCGGGGGACCATATTTTACCCAGAACGTTCCAGTGGATCCCTTCAATGGCCCCTTCAGTTCGATCAGTCTGTCATTCTACTTCAATGGCTCCACGACGCTTATCTATGAATGCGATCAGTTCGAAGCTCATTGCGGACGCAACGACATGGTCCAAACATATTTTTATATCAATCCCGAGTTTCCAAACATCAGTGGCGGTGGCGGTGGTGGTGGCGACGGTCCCAATGTGGCTTACGCACCGCTGCAGATCTTCATTGAGCTTCCATCAGGATTTTCACTGATCGACCCGAACGCTGTAGCTAGCGCCGTCCCCGAGCCGTCGACATGGGCGATGATGCTTCTCGGTTTCGCTGGCCTTGGCCTCATGGCGTATCGCCGGAGCAAGACGCTCATGGCGGCTGCCTAGGCTGCCTTAAGGGTCCACCGTTTGGTCCGTGCCGCCGTGCTCAGTGTCACGATTGCCTGCCACTGCGGGCTAGGCGTTGGCTCGTAGATGTCCTCCAGCACGGACCACGCGTTGCTCGAATATCCGGGATACATGTAGCCGCCAAGCTGAAACACCGACGGGTAGTCTGCAACAAAGTCACCCTTGTTGTTGAGGAAAAACCCCGCGATGTTCTGAACAGTGTAACTGCCCACGATGTCCAGGCGCTTAGAAGCTGCCTTGAGCCGGTCCAGGTCAGAGTTACCGCCGTCCCTATAGTCCGGCGACCACCCACCCTCGTAACCGCACAAACGTTTGATGCCGTGCTTAACGGCCCACGCCTTCCACGCTGCCTGCATGTTGATGGTGTTGGGCAGCGAGTAGGTGTAGGTGAGCGCGCTCTGCGCGTATTGTATCGCAATGGCCGCCCGATCCGGGTCGTTAGTGGCTGCTGCGAAACTGGCCGCATAGGAGGCATCGTTAGGTCCACCCGGGGAGTAGTACTGGGCACAGGCAACCTCGTTGACCCAAAGTTTGGCGGCCTGCCGCAGCATACCCGGAGGAAGAGGGACATCACTGGCAAGCCACTTGGTACCCAACATACGGTCATCTTGAATGTCCGTACCACCATTTGTCTGCACACCGCACGCTACGAAGTACTTTGAGCGATCACCGCTATACACCGCGCTGACTTGCTGGCCCATGTAGGACAGCACTTTGCAGTACCAGTTGTAGTAACCAGCCCCCCAGCCGTATGCAGTCTCTTTGGCGACGGCATAGGCAGTCTGGTAGAAGCCCGCGAATGTATTGAAGGTTTCGTTAGGCCCTTCGAAGACCGGCCGCATCCACGATGGTCCTACGTCCCGGTGTAAGGCGGCAAGGCTTGGGATGTAGTCGGAAGCGATATCCCCTGCAAACGGAGGCAGCACATAGTGAGGATCGGCCCCAACCTCCGCACATAGTTGCATTAGAAGTTCAGGTGGGATGCCATTTCCGAGCCCCTGACTTCCCATCGCCACGTCGCCGCCCTGTTTGATCCACGAACCAAGTTCGGCATCGTAAACAAGGAACGCAAAGCGTCCGCCCACGACATACGAATTGCCTGCCTCGGAGAGCGCACTGCTGTAGGCATTGAGCACATTCTTTGCGGCGGTGCCTCCCACAGAGAGCGTTATACCGCCGCTGTAGCTGCGATCAATCTTGACCATCACGCGGGCCTTGTCCACCAAGCCGCTCCACGTTGGCGGTGCGTTGACCGTGAATGCCGAACCGCTTCCTGCGGTTACGCCTCCATAGTACTCGGCGCGGTTCTCGTAGCCGCCGTAGTAGACATATGAGAGAGGCTTGCGGTCTTTCCACTCGACGACGTTGGTGGTGTTCCCTACTTGCGAATTGAGGAAACGTATGCGGCCGAAGTTGGCCTCCACCAGACGCTGCTTGAACCTCGTGCCAAACACATAACCTTTGTTGACAAGGTCATCCTCATCATCCACATGGAAGACGCGAAGGTTGTCCACGCCAACTGACTTGATGCCTATCGAGAAGCGACAGCTGGCGTCATCCGGCGGCAACCACTCGTAGCGGCCGTGTCCTGATGCAGAGGTGGTGAGGCTGCCTGTGGCGTTGGATACTGCCATGCCCACGAACATCACCGCACCGGGTGGTGCGTCCCACGTCATGGCGTAGCGGCCGGAGCGGGCTGATTGCTTCGGCACAAAGAACACCGAGTAGACACCTCCGCCGACAATGGAGGTGGGGTATCCATCACTGTTAAGTGTGCTCGGCTCAGGCTGCGCGGTGTTGTCACTGAGTGTCCATGCCTGAGCGTTCTTCATCTGATTGAGGAACATGTCCTCACCGCCGACCTGAAGGAAGTTGAGATTGACCTGAAGACGGCCCTTGTTGTGTTGCGCAGCGAAGGCAAAACTCATGGTACACCCATCGTGGTCATGTAGGTCCGCAGGCGTGCGTAAAGCGCAGCGGCTTCTGTTGAAGTGAGCCCCGCGCCGAAACTTGCCGCTGCAATCGTCTTGTTGCCCCACCCGTTGCCGTTCAGCGCGCCAACATAGATATTGCTACTGGGTAACGAAGACGACGGCTGTGCGATCGTTCCGAATACGGTGTTATTCCAGTAGTAGTTGAAGCCAGCGCTGCTTGTGCGCGAAGCAACATAACATCCAGCGCCTGTAGCTGTGCTCTCTGTCGCTCGTTGTCCCCTGTCGTTGATCGAGATAACCCAGCTGGTTCCGGCCGGCTGCGATTTGAAGTAAGCGTAGCCTCCCCCTCCAGTGACGGACAACGTGCCGATATCACCTGAAGTGCTAGCCCCTGTCTCTAATGGCCAGATCATGAAGTGCGCGGAGTTAAGCGCCCATTGGCCGCTCGCTGTGGATGGCGTAAATCCGGACGTCTGTTGCTGAGGGGAGTTGGTCGATTTGAACCCTTTGTCGGCGGTAAATATTGGGTCGCCACCGAAGTTCGCAAGCGAATAGTTCGCCGATACGAGGTTGAGGCGACCAAGGGTCAGACTCTGAGTTGCTGAGAGGTATAGCGCATCGAACTTGGACCATATGCCGTCCGCAACCACACCGTTGATGAAGGCCGCTACGGCATCGCCGTGGGTCTTGTCTATGCTGATGCCTGCTGAACGGACGCGCGCAAAGAAGTCCTTGGCCTGCTGTGTGTCGCCGCTCTCGTCGTGGACCGCGATAGTCTTGGTCTCCACGTTTGACCAGACGCTTGCCGCACCATCGGATGCCCGCATCACCCGCACCCGCCAATCGTAGGTGCCTGTGGCGAGAGGCCCTTGGGTCAACACTGCATCGCCTGAAGCCGCCTCACCGCTAGCGATGACATGGGTGATGTTGAAGACTGGACTGGTCCAACTGCCGCCGCTCACCTGAATCTGCGACTGGATAGAGTCGCCTGTGGCGATCGTCTCATCCAAATAAATGTCAGCAACGGGGTACGCGGTGGAAGCGTCAGAGGTCCACGTCAGAAGCGGCGCATTCGGCGCGCTGCCTCCGTAGATCAGGTTCACATTCTGGCCGACGAGAACGAATAATCCGCGCTCCGCAGTCAGGCGACGTATGATCGGCGCAACCGACACCACCTTCCGTCTGCCGCTGCCGCCAGAGAAGTAACCAATCCGTCCAATATGCCCGATCCCACCGACCACTGACTATCTCCCCTGCACTTTCAAATCGACCAGAGTGATCGGAGGAAATCCGTTCTGTGCACGGAGCGGGTTCAACACGGCCAGGACGTCTCGTCCGTTCGTGCCATCGAATTCCGACCGCGCTCGCTCGGTCATCTGGTTGACCGTCACCGCTTTCAGGATTGTCACGGCTTGTTCTTCGCCGATGTCGAGATACAACCGTAGCGCTTGCACGGCCAACGCGTAGGCAGACAGCGTTGGGTTTGTGTGGTGCCGGACCATCTCCGCCGTGCGGTGCGCAAAATCGATGGAGTACCTGGCTTCAGCGTCCATTGAGTCGATCCCTCTTTGCCGCCTTTTTCTGCATGCGTTCACGCTGCAGGCGGGATAGCCCGCTGAATTCGATGACTTCCGCCCGCGGCTCACGCGCTGCGCGCCAGGTCTTCCAGTCGATCGGCTGCGGCGTGATTTTCTCGCCTACCCGATCTTCGTCCCAGCGGTGAATGACTCTCTGCGTGATACCCGACGCGTCGATTGATGAGAGAACCGCTGCGCCACCAACCCCAAGCTTTCCATCAATGGGAGTCCGCCGCGCCGCTTCTAGTATGTGCAGCAAATCGACCTGTGGCGTATAATCGTCCGGTGCCCGAACCTCGAAGCAGATGTCCGAGAGTTTGGAGACATCCGGCATTGGCGAACCAGTGATGTTTGCCGAGACATCCTCGAACTCAGCTTGAACCGCGCTCGGATCAAAACCTGGCAACAGGGCCGAATTCCGTAACCACTCGTCGCGTGCGGGTCCGTCTGTCCATAGATAGATTGAGTGAGCACAGGGCGCGTTCTGGAGCGTGCTCCATCCAATCATCGACAATGTCGAGCAGGCGTCGCCGTCGAGATGAGCAACCGCAATCTCCCGGAACGCGGTCAAGAGCGCTTCCGAGCTGCTGACCAGTTCTTCATACGATGAAAATTGTCGCTCGATCACTTCTGCCAAGAGCCGTTGAACCACATCGGCGCCAGTGACGGTTATGACGGCAGGCAGTGTTACCAAAGCGGTTGCCTTGGTCGCGTTGACATTCGTCAGCGTGAAGTCGGGTAAATAAACTGCCGCGTCCACGACCATGTGCGCGGAGTGCTTCTGTACCAAGGTGAAATACGCGCTCAAGCCGCTTTCCTCTCAGACTCTGTCGGAGCTGGACGAGTTGCAGGAACGAGGGTTTGACGCGGTGCCATGTTGGCGCGCAATTCCGCCTGCTGCCCGATGGATTTGCCAACCAAGAGGATATCGTTCTGGGCAGATGCGACCGCCTGCTGTGCATTGAGGATCTGCGCGCGATTCTGCTCGCTGATAGCCGTGGTCGCCGACTTAACCGCCAGTTCGTAGGCCTGCTGTGCCAGCGTCTGGCGCTGCACAGGCGAGTAGTTCGAATTCTGAGTCGCATCCATCGACTGCTGGAAGGCAACATTGCCTCTGGCTGTCGGTGAAAACGCCGTGAGCGCCTGAAGCGCGGTACTGTTCGCCGAAATGGCTTGCTGGAATTCGGTTTTGAAGTCGCTGACTTTACCTGCCGCCAGGGCAAACGCCTGTCTAAGCTGATCCATGGTCAGACCGAGTTGCTTCAGGCGCTCGCCGGCTCCCTCATCATTGGCCAGGCTGTCCATCAACTGCTTGAGCACTTGCAGTTGATTGTTAAGCGTTTCTCGCTGCGTGATCTCGGGCGACAGGTCGCGAACGGTACTCGCTTGCAGGAACGACTGCTGCGCGGCGAGCGCTCGTGCGGACGCTTGCGCGTTACGTTCGATTGCAGCCGTAAGGTCGTCCACCTTCTTTTGCTGCGCGGCGATGGCTGTCGGATCGGAACCGTAGCTGCCGAGACCGGTCTCGAAGTTGAGTGTGTTACCGCCGGTCGCTCGAAGTGAATCAAGCTGTCTTTTTGCAGCGTTCAGCCGGTCTTCCAACGACTGACCGAGGCCGACCGACTTCGCCAGGAACTGACCGACCGAGTCCCACGCGTTCGCTGCAACATTTCCGATCGCAGTCCACCCCTTGGTGACCGCGCTCTGCGTCTCGCTGAAGCCGTCTAGGCTGCTCTTTACGGCGTTAATCAGAACCTGTGTCGCCTGATACTGTCGGTTCTGTGCGGTCAAATTCTCGATGTTTCGCTTAGTAGCCGCATCAAGGAAGCCCAGGCGCTCATTGAGGTCATCAGCCCCCTTCACGGGATCCGCGAATGCCTTGGAGAGCACTTGCGCTGCCCCCTTCGCGTCGGTCCCGAACGCGATCGCTATGTCGTGGCCCATCTTGACGATTGGCAGGATATTGTCGTTTGCAATCCGTCCGGTGGTGGCGAGCGCCGCGGCCAGGTCTCTTGCCTCTGAAACCGACAGACCAAAGGTGGATGCACCTTGGCTGCCGATGGCATTGATGCTGTTTTGGGTCGCCCCCGACGCGCGGCCGGCGCCGAGCAGCGAGGTTTGCACCCGCTGTTGAGCGGACAGGTAGTTGTTCACTGAGGCCGTGGCCAGGGCCGCCGATGCCGCGATACCGGCAAAGGTGGCTGTGCCTGCTGTCAGGAGCCGAGTAAGCGGCGCGACCGCGTCCTTGAAAGCGTCCGACAAACCACCTTGGCCCGATGCCGCATAGGTCAGATGGTTCATCTGGCCGGTAAGCGCCTGCGACACCGGCATTCCCATTGCCATCTGCTCGAAGAACGAGCGCATGGTATGCTGCGCTGCCATGGCCTGGGTCGAGAGAGCGCTGTGCGCTTGGTTTAACGTGCTGACTGATGCCACAGTACGTTGAGCCGCCGGGCCGACGCTGTTGACGGCCGCGCTCATGCTTTCCGTGGCTGTCTGCGCGTCTTTTGCCGCCGGCACCATGTCGCGCATGACATCCCGCGCCCTGACGAGCGGTTCGGTGGTAACAGCAAAGCCGAGTGTCGCCAGGTCAGCCACGATTGTCTCCGCAAGTTGAGGGTGCCAGCGCCGCAATCTGTTCGTCGGTCCACTGGCCCAAGTTAACGCCGAGCAGATCGGCCCGCGGCTCTGCGAACGTGATCTGGATCGACGGCTGATCGCGGCGGGTGCGGATTATTTCGCCGACCCCAAGTTCGATAGGTGGGTGAACGGGAACGCCGGTACTGTCCAAGTTCGGCGCGACGGTGGTGTTGACGAGGGTCAGGTGCGTCCAAGGGGTCGGCGCGTTCCGCTCAAGCCACCGCAGCCGCGATTCAATGCCCCATTTACCGCGTCGAAGCATAGCGCTCCTCGATCTCGGCCATACGCTGCTTCAGTTCGACAATCTCGGCGGCAGCGGAAAACCGATCCAACGTGGTCGAAACGGCAGCGCCCTCCTCCGGTGAGATCCGTCCGGATGCGACGGCCCGAACCAGGTAGGCTTGCGCGTTTGGTAGGTCCTCAAGCGTCGAGACCTTTGGAAAATTGGGTAGACTGATCCGAGCACCCTTTCGGACCGGTGCCGTACGATCCATGATTAATTTGATGCAGGTTGGATCGCCCTCCAAAGCGAGCGCGACGGCCTTCTTAGCAACTGCGTTCGCTTCCGTAGCGAACAGCAGTTCGACGGCAATCGTCCGGCGGTTGCGCGATCCACGAGGCCGACCAGGACCTGGACGGCGGCCTGGCGCGGCGGCTGGTCCCGGCGGAGGCGGCATAACGATGGGCGGGAGCACGCTCAAATCTAAGCTCTCGGCGTCCCGTTGATCGTGGCACGGATCGTTGCGGCGGCGTCATTGGCGTCATCGATCATAATCGTAGCCAATCGTCTTCTCCGTGAAGTTGGGCGAGAGGGCCGTGATGCAACCCTCTCGCAGTCGCAAAAGCGGCGAGGTTACCCGCCCCTGCGACGACTATTCGCCGATGCGGCCTTCGAGCAGTTCCTGAGACACTTCAGGAGTTGACGTCACGAGCCACTTTTTGAATTCGAGTTCGGACAGACCAATAGCGGCGCGCACTTCCTTCGTTGCGCTTTCGAGCGCCATACCGACACTTTCGAGCGCTTCCGCGTCCTCACGCAGAACCGCAATCTCGGCCGGGAAATGCGCTTCGATGAATGCAGCTTCCATCTGCCCGCGTAAGCTGTCGGACACGCCCGTCAACATTGACGGAGCCTCCGAGATCGCCGCGACGACCACGGGATCGGGATTGAACGTGAGCGTTCTGACCTGCTTGCTCGACTCCATCTGGCGGACATGAGCGCGGATCTCTTGGCGCAAGAGCGCGGCACCCACATCCGTCTTGTCGGCAGCGGGAACGGTCAGATTGCGGCGCCGAGATTCGAGCTTCTTTTTTGCGGCATCGATCTTGATCACCTCGCGGCGCAGATCGGCTGCAACCTTCTTGGTTGCGAAGTCTCGCACCCTTTCGGTGATACCCCTGTCGTTCAGCGTCCCCAGCTTCTTGGCCGCATCCCGCGCACTCGCCAGGGTCTCCGGCATCGACCGCAACTTGTCGAAAATGGCGCGATGCCCGAGGAAACGCGGATCCGTGGGGATATTGTCTCGAAAGGTATTCCAAGGGGTCATAAATCAGAGTCCTCTAGATTACGTCGACGTTGACGCACATTGGGTGGCCCGGTTTCCGCTCGCTCTCAGCGGTTTCGAATTCGACGCGCTGGCCGCGGCGCAGGGCGTCGTAAGCTTCGTCGACCTCGCTGATATGAACGAAGATGCTGGCCTGATCGCTCTCGCGACGGACGAAGCCATAGCCCTTGGCTTCATTCCAATGCGTGACGGTGCCGCGGTGCTTCGTGTCGCTCACGCTGCGGCCTCGGTCGCCAGTGCGCGCCGAAACTCGGCCGGTCGGAATGCCCAACGACCCGCGATCTTACGCGCGCCAGGCAGGCAGCCGCGCTTCAGAAGCAAGTAAACCTGCGGCTCCGAACGATTGATCGCACGCGCAATTTCGGATGCGCCCCATACAATCTCGCCTTCTTCGGACATGCGTGGTCTCCGCCCGCAGCGACGCGTCAGGTCGCATTGCGGCTTGTGTGGATAACGGCAAACTTCGGTGAGTGAATTCGCTATATCCTATCAAAATTATTTTCATTTGTCAACCCTTGGATGGTTGACTTATGGTCGCGCTTGATGCAGCCGAACATTTTATGCCCGATTGTTTATGAGAAGCCGTTGGAAACGAAGAGGAACGAGAAACGTGATGAAAGTGATTTTTGGCGTTGTCGGGGTTTGCGTTGTTGCGTTCTTCGTTTTCGCATTCGTGCTGTCTCGGACACCTGAGAACCAGGCATTTGCCGCTGCACAAGACAGCGTGCGTGAACGATTGGTAGACCCCTCGTCTGCACAGTTTGACGGCCTACGCCTAGTCAGCAGCGAAGACGGAAAGTTCGTTTGCGGATACGTCAACAGCAAGAACAGAATGGGCGGGTACGCCGGTCGCATTCCGTTCGTCTATGGTGTCGACAGTTACTTTTCGTACGTAATTTCCGATCGCAAGGATGCGTTCATCGCTGGTGAGAAGAACGTAAAGCCGTGCTTTCCGTCGATCGACGTTCCGGCCAATGCTGCGGAAGCTGATCGCAGATTCTGACAACTTGTAATTACGTGTTGACGGAGACTAAGCAATCATCAGGCCGGTAGGCGGTAGGTAGGGGTAGTGCCGGTAGGGGCATTTTCTAAGAACTTCCTGGCAACGACGTCTACCCTGCGCTCCCTTCCCCTGCTCTTTTTCCTAGTAATTTCTCCAAACAGCCCCTACCTACCCCTACCCCTACCCCCTACCCCCTACCCCCTACCAATCGCAGGCAGAGGCGCGAGGCGCGGTTCGGGTGGAAGCGGCATTTCGACTTCCATACTCATGCTCACGCCGCGCCGGTAAGAGAACGGCAATTTCGGCTCCAGTCGCAAAGCACCTTTCAGGTCTCCACGGCGCCAGACGTTGACATTGCGGTTGTCGATTTTCTTTTGCGCCGGCTCGAATCCCAGTTCACGCACGACGCCGAGATAGTCGGGCGCATTGACAACACGCCCCGCAGCTTCGCGAACCACCTGGCTGAGATCCGCGGCGGTGACGTACACAGAGAGGCTGGTTGGGGCGAGCCAATCGCGCAACATCACTTCATACTCGGGCCGCTGAAGCGCCGCCTTCTGATGCTGCTCGGTGACACTCCACAACTCTACAGGAATGCGGAACGTCTCTCCGATCGATTCCCGTGCGGCAGCCTCCCCCACCAGCTGATCGACGTTTGCCTGCAACCACTCCAAGTTCACGCGACCAACCACGTGCACCGGCAGCCATCGTCTGTTGCCGGTTTTGTCGCGCAGAGGCATCGAATCGTTCGACGTTCCCACGAAGATGCAGCGTCGCGGCTGATCCGTTGCAAGAGCATCGTATTTGCGAGTGTAGTTGTCATACTGGGTCGAAATGAACGCTTTGATGTCTTCGACCTCGGTCTTCTTGTGGCCGGACAGTTCCTGCAGCTCGATAACGAGTTTCCCGGCCATTTGCGGCACCATATCCTGTTGCCGGCCACCAAGCTTTAGCGTGTCCGTATGCCATCGCTCGTGCATCGCCAGGATTTTGCAGAGTGACGACTTGCCAACACCCTGCTCCGGCGAAATGAAGATCGCGCACTCGTCATGCTTGATACCGGGATGCCGCGCGCGCCGCACCAAACCGCCGATGATGTTCAGGCCCACAACACGGTGATAAGGGTCATTCGGGACGCCGCATGCTTGCGATAGCCACGTGTCGAGCCTTGGGACGCCATCCCATCCGGACTGTAGAGCGGCCAGGTGCTCAAGCAACGGATCGCACGAATTGGCCCGGGCGATAGTGCGCAAGGTCCGCTGGAAGAACTCTTTAGTCGGATTGAATGGCTGGCCAAGATCCGCCGCAAACGTCATCAGGTCGTCGATGACCTTATCGGTGAGCGGCTGCCAGTCTGTCGCCGACTCGGCCCGGCGATATTCGATCCGGTCAATCCAAAGGTTTTCGCGAACCTCCATACCTTTCATGCGGAGAACTGTCCGAACGTTATGAGGGTGCTGCGGTTCGGCTTTGTGCCCTTTTGCGTCGGAAATAAAACCAGGCGCCCGCTCGGCTGCGATCGCGCGCATTACCTCGGCATCGAACGCACTTGCCGCGAGCTTCGTCATTTCTGGAAGTCCTTCCATCTCGGATTTCGTGTTGTGCCACTGAAGACACTCGTGAACGAACTCAGCAAACGCCCGCATTTGTTCGGAGCTGTACGCTCGTGCTGGCGCAGACGTCATGGCTTCGAACGTCGCGCGCGCCTCGTCGGGCATTCGATCGGTTGGGATCACCTTAGGAAGGCGCGCAACAGCTTGTTGGGCCGCCTCGAAAAGCTTGATCGCTTCCCCGTACTCAGCGCACACCTTGGCGCCGTGAGCCCGAAATCTGCGATGCCTCCAGTCTTCTAGTGCCGCATCCATCTTGGCAGATAAGCCACTGTGGATCGCGCAGCACTGCCCCCGCAAATAAGCGAACAGGTCGATCAGCAGCACGTCGTGTGGTGCCCTATCCCGATCGAAGCTGGGCCACAGTTCGCTCAGCTGTTGCGTTGAGCGCATGTCTCCAGCTTCAATCGCCAGTTGATAGAAAAAGTCGAATCCGAGTCCTTCTGGATCGAGGCGATAGCAATCCCAACCGACTTCTTCGCTACGCAACGCGGCTGGGATCGGGAGCCATTCTCCGTCAAGGTTGAAATCGATCTCACTCGCGTCGATCGGAATCGCGAGGCGCTCGTCTAGCGGGATCGAGAACCATTCGTTGAGGCGCGGTTCGTCAAATAGAGCGTTGGACATTCGGGCTCCAAAAAATTCTTTGGTGGAGCCCCACGAGCATATTGCGATGACTGTCGAACTATGCTAGACAGGTTAAGTCTTGCCGGACATAAGCCTGACCACGAAGTTTGACCGCCTTCACGTTGGCCCGTGGGGGCGGTTCTTCGTTTAAGCGAGCGGTTTACGCCACTCTTCCAGCACTTCACGCAGCTCCTTCAGTCGCTCCTCTTGGAGCAGAAGCAAGCCGGCGATCTTCGACTGAATCTCACCAGCGTCCACAGCGATACGCGTGATGACAGCAAGGTCAGTCTTGCGGATGTTGAGACGTTGGTCGGTCACGCCGCGGTCTCCAGGCCGAGTTGCTTTCGTAGCATGGCCGTTGGCACTTTCTTCAACCGGCCGATCTCGATTGTCGGGATGTCGCCTCGCCTAGCAGCATCGTAGCTCGCGTTGCGGCCAAGACCGAAGACGATCCGACCAACATCGGGCACAGATGCAGTCGGCCGGGAAAGCAGTTTTAGTAACTCTTCATTCATAATCGACCATCCCTTATGTTGTCGGGAACAGTTTTGTACCTTAAAGGTACATTTTTGTTCCGTCAAGGTCTGGGCTGTGGTATATGGTCCCGCCTCGGCAGAAAGGGAATCCGAAATGGCGGCTAAGGAGACTTCGCACCTACGTCTCAGGGTCGAGACTGCATTACTGGCTCGCTTGGAAAAGGCGGCCGAAAAGAACGGGCGCACATTGACCGGCGAAATCATACAACGATTGGAACAGTCCTTCGCCAAAGAAGACATGATGCAGAACCTCGAAGCATTGGCGGACAAGCTCGCGGAGAAGGTTGGCAAAGTTGTCGTTAGCGAGAACAACCGCGTGATCATTGAGCGCGGCGGAAAGCCATGAAAGGCCACATCCAGCAACGCGGCAAGAATTCTTGGCGATTGAAATTCGATGCGGGTCGTGACGAGAGAACCGGTAAGCGGAAGACCCAATTTCACACGTTCCGCGGCAACAAGCGACAGGCTCAGATTAAGCTAGCTGAACTGATCGCATCAGTTGCTCAGGCGAAATACGTTGAGCCGAATAAGATCACAGTCACCGAGTTTGTTCGCGCTCGTGTCGATCACTGGGAGGCGGCTGGCGACATCAGCGCCAGAACTGCCGAACGCTACCGCGAACTGGTCGAAAACCAGATCGTGCCTCATCTCGGCGCAAAGCCACTCCAAAGACTTCGCACGCTCGACATCGAGGAATGGCACACCACGCTCCGAAACAGCGGGCGCGCCGATAGTAAAGGTGGCCTGGCGCCCCGGACGATCGGTCACGCGCACCGCGTGTTGGGAAAAGCACTGCGCGACGCCGTGAAAAACGAGCTGATCGTCAAGAACGTTGTCGCAGCCGAATCGGCGCCCAAGGTTGAAGACGAAGAGATGATGATCGTGAAGGACGTAAGAGCCTTCATCGATACCTTGCGTGGACACCGCTTGTTTGTTCCGGCTATGATTTCACTGTTCACCGGTATGCGTCTTGGCGAAGTGCTGGGCCTCCGTTGGGGCCGGCTCGATATGGACAAAAAGGTCGTCCAGGTCCGAGAAGCGATCGAGGAAACCAAGGCGCATGGTATCCGGCTCAAGCCTCCTAAGACGAAGGCAGGCCGGCGGGACATCACCCTGCCCGATCTTCTGGTTGAAACCCTTCGCGACTTCCGCAAAGAGCACCTTGAACTGCGATTGAAGCTCGGCGCCGGCAAGCTGCCCGACGATGCGCTGCTATTCGCGGGTCTAGATGGCTCCCTGCCGTCCCAGAAGCGCTACAGCAAGGCGTGGAGCGACTTCCAGCCTCACATGGGGTTCCACAACCTTCGGCACACCCATGCATCACAACTGATCGACGCCGGGGTGGACATAGTCACGATTTCCAAGAGGCTTGGGCATGCAAAGCCGGACATCACCTTGCGTGTCTACGCCCACTTGTTTAGGAACGACGACACTAAGGCAGCAGCGGCGATAAACGCGGCGCTCGCGCTTTAGGTGCCATTCGGGTGCCAATTTCGTGATTTGTTCTATTCGGAATGACCGCTAAGCACTTGAAATCGTTGGTTTGGAAGGGTGGCCGAGTGGTTTAAGGCACCGGTCTTGAAAACCGGCGTGCCCGCAAGGGTACCGTGGGTTCGAATCCCACCCCTTCCGCCAGATTACCAGTGTCCGGCCCAGACAGATGGGTAACAGATCGTACCTAAGACATGGGTGACAACCTCGTGCCGAACGGGTTGTCGAGTGGTTGCAGGGTTTTCTGCTCCAGGTCAAAGTATCCCAAATCATAGTGCATGAAGCTGGCGAGCCAAATGCCGTCGTCGACCTCCTTGATGCCGAGTTTCTGGCCGGCCAGGACGGTGGAGATGTTGATTCTCTTGCGGAGTAGGCAGAGGCGTCCGCAGGCGGTGACGAGGACGTCGCGGTCGTGGAACGGATAGGTCAGCTCAGGCAGGCCTGCATAACGACGTGGTGAAGCGCCGTAGAGCTCGGCCGGGCACTTCATGTCGAGCGCCTCATGAGGTCGTTCGGTATTGAACTCGCGGATGAAGGCGTCGAAGCGGTCCTGCTGCTGTAAACTGTTGGAGCCGGGCGGACGGGTGGCTTCCTTCTTGAGCGTCAGGTGCATGCGTTCATGGCGGCCATTTTGCTGCGGATGGCCAGGTTTGATGCGCTCGATCGCGATGCCGAGCCGGAGCCACCACACCGACAGCTTTGAGAGATTGAACAAGGCATTGGGACTGGCAAAGGGCACGCCATTGTCGGATCGGATGGCAAGCGGCAGGCCGCGTTCACGGAACAGGCGCTCGAAGGCATCAATTGCAGGCTCCTCGCGCGTTGAATCGAGTGCTTCGCATAAGAGCAGAAAGCGCGAGGCATGATCGGTGACGGTCAAGGGATAGCAGTACCGGCCGTTGCCGAGCTTGAACTCGCCCTTGAAGTCGGTGCACCACAGATCATTGGGCACGGCGCCTGGCGACAGCGGCGTGCCGCGCGCGCGGTGGCGCGGCCCGCCTCCGCGCCTGACCAGACCGTGGCGGTCGAGTACCGCATGGATGGTGCTTTTGGCCGGAACGCGGATATCGCCATCGAGCCGCCGTACCAAAAGTTCGCGGATCTTGCGGGCTCCCCAGTGCGGCTTCTCGGCCTTCAGCCGGACAATCAGGGCTTCAAGCGGCTGCGGGAGCTGGTTGGCATAACGCACCGGCCGGCGCGACCGGTCGCTCAGCGCTTCGAGCCCGTGCTCCTTGTATCGATCGAAAATCTTGTACCCGGTCTTCCGCGAGATGCCGAACTCCCGGCAAACCTCGGTCATCGCCTCTCCATCCAGCAGGCGGGCGACAAAGCGAAGGCGCTCTTCCATTACCGAACTCGCTTTCCACGGCATCCACACCTCCCGCAGAACAAAAGCGGAAAGTGTAACCCATGTGTCCGGTACGTTCTGTCACCTATCTCTCGGGCCGCTCACAGCGATCGCTTGGCAGCTTCGTTGCGCCTGGTTCCGTAAGGCTGACGTCAGCACCGCGCGCCATAGTTTGTCGCATGACAGACCCGATTGCTCTCACCGCCTCGCTGATCTTCATGTTCGTCGCGGGATTTGTTGTTGGCTACGCGGTCCGCGCGGCCATTTCCCGCCGCCGTCGAGCCCGCGCACGGTAAGGTGAAGCCAAGCCGTCGTCACCGCCGCCGCGGCGATGGGGTATCGGTTTCGCCATGACCCCTCAGCTTCGCCGCAAGACCTATCTGACCGCCATCGCCATCGCCGCTCTGGGTTGGATCTGGCTGCTGGCGGACGTGGTCGCGTGGGCGTTTCAAGGCTAACGCCGGAGGCCAACGGGCGAGCGCGCTGCGAGGCCCGCTGCCCAATTGCCGAGCGTGCCGTCAGCCGTGCCGGATGAACTCGGCGATCAGGCCGCCGATCTGCTCCGGCGCATCCTCGAAGCAGTAATGCCCGACGCCGGCGAGACGCTCAATCGGCGCCGCGGGGAATAGCTCCGAAAACAGCGGCAGGAAGTGCTCTGCGCGCAGCGTGCGATCCGCCTCGCCCCAGATCGCGAGCGCAGGCTTGCTGCGGATCGCACGATCGGCCGCCGGATCCGGCGTCTCGAATTGGTGGGCGCCGGTCGCAAACCCCTTGGCCCATCCGATCGCACCGAGGCAGTCGGACGGTCGCGCGAACGGTGCGCCGTAAGCGGTGAGCCAGGCGTCGGTGATCGCGGCATTGTTCTCGAAGCCGTTGAGTTTCAGTGTGCTCAGGATGTTGAAGCCGAGTTGGCCGAGCACCGGCTCAAGCTCGCCGTTTGCCTCGGCCTGCGCGATCCACCGAAACCAAGGCGAGACCTGTGCATTCGCAGTGAGGCGTTCGAACAGATCGCTCTGCCCGAACGGCGTCGGCCCGTTGGCCGAAATGATGCGGCGGATGCGATCCGGGTGGCGCGCAGCCAGCCCCATGCCGACCGGACCGCCAAAATCATGCATCACGAGGGTGATGTCGGTGAGATCCAGTGCGAGGACCAGGGCTGCGAGATTGTCGACGTGGTCCTGTAGCCAGTAGCTGCGCTGCGCCGGCGTCGCGCTCTTGCCGAAGCCCATGTGATCCGGGACGACCACGCGGTGCGTCGCGCTCAGGAGCGGCACCAGGTGGCGGAACAGATAGCCCCAGGTCGGTTCGCCATGCAGGCAAAGCACCGTCTCGCCGTCCCGCGGGCCCTCGTCGACGTAGTGCATCCTGAAGCCCGGCGCGGTGCTGAAATGCGGCGTGAACGGAAACGTGCCGTCGAACATGGCGTCGGGTTGGATCATGGCAAACCTCGGATGGTTTTAATTTGAAACCATCGTGTACCGCTTGAGGTTTTAGTTTGCAACCGATATATCGGATTTGTGATCGGACGGGTGCGTCGGGACGCCACCCGGGATCGGCAAACGCACCGTGGAGCTACAGGCAGATCGCGATGGCCAAGAGAGTGAGCCACAAGGACTCGATGTGCGGCGTGGCCCGGCCGCTGGATGCGATCGGCGACTGGTGGTCGCTGTTGATCGTCCGCGATGCGTTCGACGGGTTGCGCCGGTTCGGCGAATTTCAGAAGAGCCTCGGGCTCGCCAAGAACATCCTCTCGGCGCGGCTACGCAATCTGCTGGCGCACGGCATCATGGAGACCGTGCCCGCCGCGGACGGCAGCCCCTATCAGGAATACGTGCTGACCGAAAAGGGCCGCGGTCTCTTCCCGCTCCTCGTCGCGCTCCGGCAATGGGGCGAGGATTTCTTCTTCGCGCCCGACGAGGCGCATGTGCTGCTGGTCGATCGCAAGAGCGGACTGCCGGTACGCCGGCTCGAACTGCGCGCGCAGGACGGACGCGTCGTCGGTGCGGAAGACACGACGGTCCAACTGCCCTCCGATTTACGCGAGCGAGGGACCGCGTGAAGGCACGCGCGGCCGCGTGAGAATCGCTGATAGGAACCGGATATTAACCCTCCTTGCCGCAGCATCCGCGCGTGGAGGTTCGACCAATGCAGACATTCCGGATTTCGCTGAGTGATGGTACGCGAAAATTCCACACGGCGATTCAGGCGCCGGATCCAGCGTCCGCGCGCATCAAGGCTGCGTACTTCTTCGACATATCGAAGTGGCGGATCCTGAGCGTGTCGCCGACCACCGCGATGGCGGCCTAGTCGCAAGTCAAAGCGTTGCCGCCGCTTCGAGTCCCGATGCGATCGCATCACAGATCTCGCTGATCTGGCGCTGCTCAATGATCAGTGGCGGCGAGAGCACCAGCGTGTCGCCGAGCGCGCGGACGAAAACGCCACGGTCCAGGCAGACGTCGGCGCATTTGCGTGCGCGCTGCCCGGGCATTTCCGCGGTCGATTCGATCTCGACCGCACCGAGCAGGCCGAGATTGCGGATGTCCCTCACATGCGGTCGGTCACGCAGGCTGTGCAGCGCATCTTCCCAAAGCGGTGCCAGGTTGTTCGCGCGCTCAAACAGGCCCTCGTTCAGATAGCAATCAAGCGTCGCGAGCGCCGCGGCGCAAGCGAGCGGATGACCGGAATAGGTGTAGCCGTGGGCGAGCTCCACGCTGGCCTCGGAGCCCTGGCCGAGCGACTCATGAACAGTGTCCCGCACCAGCACCCCGCCCATCGGCACCGCGCCGTTGGTCATGCCCTTGGCGCAGGTGATCAAGTCGGGCAGCACGCCCAAGGCCTGCGCGGCGAAAGGCGCGCCGAGCCGGCCGAAGCCCGTGACCACCTCGTCGAAGATCAGAAGGATGCCGTGACGATCACAGGTGGCGCGCAGCCGCTCGAGATAGCCACGCGGCGGCGGTAGCACGCCGCCGGCTCCCGCAACCGGCTCGACGATCACGGCCGCAACGGTCGAGGGATCGCAGGCTGCGAGAATGCCTTCCAGGGCATCGGCAAACTCTGCACCGTGGTCGGGCTGGCCACGACTGAAGGCATTGCGCGTCAGGTCGTGGGTATGTGGCAGATGCGAGACGCCAGGCATCAGGACGCCGAATTGCGCGCGATGCCAGCCGATCCCTGAGACCGACAGCCCGCCAAAGCCCATACCGTGATAGCTGCGCTGGCGACCGATCAGGCGCTGACGGTGGCCCTGCCCCCGAGCGCGTTGACACGCAAGCGCGATCTTCAGCGCGGTGTCGACCGCCTCGGAACCGGAGCCAGCCAGGAAGACGTGATTGAATCCTTCCGGCGCGATCGTCATGAGCCGATTGGTGTAGTGGAAGGCAAGCGGATGGCCGACGCCGAAGCTCGAGGCGTAGTCGAGCTTGCCAGCCTGGTCGCGGATCGCCTCAACCACCTTCGGATGGCAATGACCGGCGTTGACGCACCACAATCCTGCGATCGCATCCAGCACGCGTCGTCCGTCGGGCGTCTGGTAATGCATGCCACTCGCGGCGGAGAAGAATATCGGTGTCTTCTTGAAGCGCCGGTTCGGTGTCATTGGCATCCAGTAGGCTTCGAGGTCGTTGGGTGGTGTATCGAGCGCAATCATGTCAGACATTGGAGGTTCCTGACGTTGGGGCGGCTTGGGGATGACGAGAGCTTTAGCGGGACAGAGCAGCCTCGACGGCCTTTACGTCGAGATCATCATTGACCTGGTCGACGAGCGCATTGGTGACGATCTCGTGCGCATCGACGTGGTCCTTCAGCACACCGGCCTTCAACAGCCAGTCGAGGTAGGCCTGATACGTATCGAAATTGCTGGAGCCCCATTTGTCCGCGCTGGCTTCCAACGACATCTTCGGCGTCACCGTCTTCAGCAGCGCGATGGTCTGGTCAAGCGCCCGATCCGGGTCCATGCCCGTTGGCACCACTTGCGGGTACACCGCGTGATACATCTCGGCAGCCGCCCGCGGATCGCGCAGGGCGAAAAGCGTGCCCATGGCATAGCCGCGCACCAGCCGCGCCAGCAACTCGCCCTTGGTCTGAATGGTGTCGGGGCGAGCCACAAAACTATTGGAGGGGAACGACTCCAACTCGCGATCGGCCAGTGGGCGCATCGGCACGCCCGCGAGCTCCATCAGCGTGTACTGCACGTCCCACTGCGATACGGCGTCGATGTCGCCACGTTTTAGCAGCAAAGCGGTCTGCGCCGGCTGACCTGAAACGACGATCTTGATGTCGCGGTCGGGATCGAGCCCTGCCGAGGTCGCGACCGAACGGGCGACGACCACGCCGGCCGACGCCATCGACGTCACTCCGATTTTCTTGTCCTTGAGATTTCCGTAGCTGGCGATGGGGCTGCCTGCGGGCACGGCAAGGCCGAAGATATTGCGACGGAACGCGGTGTAGAACACCTGCGTTTTGACGCCAGTCAGCGACAGGATCGCGACCGGCTCGACGGTGGGAACGGCGACCAGGACTTCGCCGGTCGCGACATTGCGTACACAGTCGGAGGAGCCCGGCAGGTTCACAAGCGCGACATCGATCCCGAGTTGCTTGTACCAACCCATCTTGATCGCCACCGCGAACGGCACGACGCCAAGCGTCAATACGCTGGTGCACCAGCCGACGCGGACTTTCGTCTGCGCCGCGGCAGCAGGAGCGAAGCCTGCAAGCGCGGCGGCAATCATGATCGCACCAGTAAGACGGTGGCGTCTGCAACGTTGCTTCACGGCATCCTCCCGCTTGAAAGGCCTGGATGATCTCGGCTGGTGGTCAGGACGTGATCTGCTTTGCTTCCGCCGTCGCACCTGCGATTGGTGAGGCTGTCGTCGCGCCCGACGCACCACGCCCGAGGCGCTCCCAAAACAGAACGCGGTGCCGGATCGCGAGCAGCGTCTGGTTAAGGACGAGGCCAACGACTGCGAGCACGATCAGCACCGAGAACGACCCTGCGATATCCATCGAGAAATTCATGCTCTGCATCAGCATGCCGAGACCCTGCTCGGCTCCGAGAAACTCGGCGACCACGGTGCCGATCAGGGATAACGTGATCGCGATCTCGAGCCCCGCGATTACCATCGGCAGCGCCGTCGGCAGCCGCAGCATGGTGAATATCTGCCGCTCGGTGCCGCCGAGCGAGCGGATCAGGTCGACGCGGTCGGCATCCGCCGAATTCAGCCCGGCGATGGTGTTGACCATCAACGGAAAGAACGAGACCAGCGCCGCGGTCACGATCTTTGAGGTCATGCCGAGGCCGAACCACAGGACAATCAGCGGTGCTAGCGCCACCTTCGGCATCGACAGAAACATGACGATATAAGGGTAGAGAAAATAGGCGACATGGCGATTGAGCGCCACCGCGACGCCGAGCACGAACCCAAGGCTGCAGCCGAGCGCGAATCCGAGCAGCACTTCGAACACGGTGACGCCGATGTGTTGCAAATAGAGCCCGGTGGAAAACCCCCGCCACAGCCCAGCGGCCACCGCCGACGGCGATGGCAGCACGAACGAAGGAACGCCGAGCAAGCGCACGGCTAGCTCCCAGATTGCTAGTGCTGCGACCAGCAGTACGATGCTGAGCAGCCGGTTCTGCGTGGTGTCGACGGAGCTGTCCATCAGTCGGTCACTCCCAATGCGCCAAAATGGTTGCGGATGCGCCGTACATAGTCGCCGAACGGCGCGGTGCTCATCATGTCTAGGCTGCGCGACCGTGGCAGCGTGATCTCGATCACCTCGGCGATGCGTCCAGGTCGTGGCGTCATCACCACGACGCGATCCGCGAGGAATACGGCTTCCGAGATCGAGTGGGTGATGAACAGGACTGTCTTGGTGCGGGATTGCCACAGCCGCTGCAGCTCGACATTCATGTGCTCCCGCGTCATCGCATCCAGCGCGCCGAACGGCTCGTCCATCAGCAGGATCGACGGATCGTGCACCAGCGCCCGCGCAATGCCGACGCGTTGCTGCATGCCGCCAGACAGTTCCGCGGGATAGCGCGTCTCGAAATCGCGCAAGCCAACCAGCGCCAACAGCTCGCGGGCTTTCGCGAGATTGTCCCTGCGATGAAGCTCCTGCACATCGATCGGCAACAGCACGTTTTCCAATACGGTGCGCCAGGGGAACAGCACAGGTGACTGGAACACGATGCCGATGTCGCGCCGCGTGCCGCGCACCCGACTACCGCCGATCCACACTTCGCCGCTGCCGGGTGGAATCAGTCCCGCTACGACCCGCAGCATCGTCGACTTGCCACACCCGGATGGACCGACCACGGCCACGAACTCGCCGCCGCGGATATCGAGGTTGACATCATGCAGCGCCAACAGACTCGCATCGCCGATGCCGTAGGCCTTGTTGACGCCAGCGAGCCGGATCGCCGGCTGCGTTGCTTCGGTGGCCCGCTCGGCCAACGCGCGCTGTGCAGCTCTGTGGTCTCGTGAAGTCATCAGATACTCCATCCGCGCCGGTATGCTCGCCTGCCCGCGATTTGTGGCAGGCTGGTTCGTCCTGCACTACAGACCTAACGCCATCCCATCCTTGCGATGATCGGAGGCCCCGGTCAGCACACCGCGATCACAATCGATCCAGACCGCCTGAGCACCGCCGATCGGAAAATCCGACCACTCGACCATGTGCCCGCGCGCCTCGAGGTCGGCCTTGACCGCCGGCGAGATCGTCGTCTCGAGCGATAACTTGCCGTCGAAAGCGAACGAGCGCGGCATGTCGCTGGCTTCCTGAAGACCGAGACCTCGATCCAGGATCTGCGAGATGAAATGCGCATGTCCGGCCGCTTGATAGTGTCCGCCCATCACGCCGAACGGCATCACCGGCTTGTCGTCGCGGTAAAGCAGCGCCGGAATGATGGTGTGCATCGGCCGCTTGCCGGCCGCGATCGCGCTTGGATGATCCGGATTGGTGCGGAAACCCATGCCGCGATTATGCAGCAGCACGCCGGTTTCGGGCTCGTAGATGCCGCTACCGAACGGCGCAAACAGCGAGTTGATCAACGAGACTGCGTTGAGATCGCGATCGACCACTGTGACCAGCGTAGTGTCCTTGTGCTCGGCGTCGTGCCAGTAGGCAGGAGCGCTGGCACGGTCCGGGGCGATGAGCGCGCGGGTCCGCGCTGTCCACGCGTCCGACAGGAATTCGTTGGTCGCCGTCGGCCGGTGCGCTGGATCGCAAAAGTAGGCATCGCGTGCGCGATAGGCCGCCTTGGTGGCTTCTGCGAGCAGATGGATGCGGTCGGCCTCGGAATGCCCCGTATCGCCAAGGGCAAGCCCTTCGATCGTGCGCAGGATCATCAGCGCTGCCAGGCCCTGTCCTGCCGGTGGGCATTCGTAGACGGTGTAACCGCGATACGGTGCGCTGATCGGCTCGACGTAGTCGCTCTGCTCTTGCGCGAAATCGTCCATTTCATGCAGGCCGCCGAGCGCCTTGAGCTTGCGCGTCAGCGCGGAAGCGATGCCATTCTGATAGAAGGCACCGGCGCCCTCGTGCGCGACCTTGCGTAGCGTCGCCGCGAGCGCGGGGTTGCGGAAGGTGTCGCCCTTTCCCGGAGCCTGACCGTCGGGCAGGAACTTGGCGCGCGTGTCGGGATCACGCGACAGCTTCTCGATCTGCCGTCCCCAATCCCAGGCGACACGCGGAGTGACGCACATACCGTCTTCGGCGAGCCGAATTGCCGGCGCGAGGACCTCGGCGAGGTGCTTTCTGCCGTGATCGCGATTGAGCGCGCACCAGGCCGCCGGCGCGCCGGGAATCGTGACTGCATGCGGCGATTCCGCGGGAATAGCGTCGAAACCTCGCTCGGCATACCAGGCGGCATCGGCGGCGCGCGGCGCGCGACCCGAGCCATCGAGCGCAATGGGCTTTCCGCCGTTTCGCGCGAACAATGCAAAACAGTCGCCGCCGATACCGGTCATGTGCGGCTCGACGACGCCCTGCACGGCGATAGCGGCGATCGCCGCATCGATCGCATTGCCGCCAGCGCGGAGGATATCGACGCCGGCAAGCGAGGCCGCCGGATGTGAACTACAGACCATACCGTGCGAACTGATGGCCTCGGACCGGCCAGGTTTGGTGAAATCACGCATGGGACGCTGGCTCCGCGGAAATCTGGGCTGCGGCCTGCGCGATCCGCGGACCGATCTCGTGCTCGAGCCGCTCGGCACTGACCTCGGACGGCATGCCACCGCAATTGATCGCAAGCACAATGCCTTCGGGCGTCACCAGCGGCGCGCCAACGGCGAATATGTCGGGACGCCGGTCGCCGAGCGATACACAGAACCCACGATCGGCGAGCTGCTCAAAGGCCTTGTCGAGGCCGGAACGGATATCGCGCCACTCCTCGCGCGTGTGCTGCATGCGGAGGCGCTTGAGCAGCAGCTCGCGCTCCTCGACGGGAAGGCCGAACAAATAGGCGCGTCCCATCGCGGTGGTCTCGATCGGCAGCTTTGATCCGAGATCGAAGCGCATCGGGCGCATGTGAGGATGCCGCGCCGTCTCGATCGTGACCAACTCGGACTGGTCACGCATGCCAAGCGAAGCCGGGATGCGAGCGAAGTCGGCGATTTCCTGCAAGAGCGGACGAGCGGCGATGCGGTGCGGCATGCCGGCAAGCAGCGAGTGACACAACGCGACCACGCCGGCGCCGAGCTGATAGCGGCCGAGTCGCGGCGCGTAGGAAAGGTAACCGAGCGCGGTTAGCGTCTGCGTCAACCGAGAGATCGTGGCCTTGGCAAGTCCGGTACGCGCCGCGAGCTCGCTGTTGCTGAGTGAGGTTTCGCCAGGCCGAAACGCACGCAGCACGGTCAGCCCGCGCGATAGTCCCTGCACGACCCGCGTGTCATCGCCCGCATGATCGAGACCGTCGGTGTCCGCCTTGCGCTGAATGGAAGTGAGCCGCGCCATGTCCACCCTGTATCAATTCTTATACGTGTAATTCAATTCCACTATATGAAATTATTTTTGTCAAGGGACCACGCGAGGCATCGTCTGCCGGCCACGGGCGGTGTCGTCATGTCGTCGAGGACAGGAGTGTCAGGGAGATCAAGGGCTCGGCCGCGGGCGCCGTTTGCCCAGAAGTCTCTTGGACGAAATCAGGCTCGCCGCTATGACGATCTATAGGCTAGGTCGTTTGGGGCCGGGATATTCACCGCCGCGGCCGCCATCATCGACATAGTGGGCCTGAAGTAGCGAGGCGCCGTCGTCACTACTGCTGACATCGTGATGTCGGCGCGGTGCGTTCGACAGAGTCTACGCCATCCGGTCGAGCTCGGCCGCTGCGAGACTTGCAATCTGCAAGTCGATTTCGGCAAGCGGATCCTCATCGCCGAGGAACCATGCAGCCGACAGGCCGGTCCAGGCGACAATCCATGACAGCAGGCGCCGGCGATCGAGCCGTGCCGCCTCCACAACGATCTCGAGACGCCGCGCAAATCGTCCGGGCTCGGTCGCGACCGGTCGTGTCGGATCGGCCAGATCCGGATTGGTGAAGATGTTGGCGAAGTCGAAACCACGCTCGCCGATGAGATGCTTGGGATCAATCGCGAGCCAGCCACGCGCTCCGAAGTCGAGCACGTTGTCGTGGTGCAGGTCGCCATGCAGCACCACGATCTCACGCTGATCGGCGAGCAGTGCCTCGGCGGTTTCGGCCGACCGGATCAGGATGCCGCCGCGCGTCCGCGCGGCGGGCCACAGCTCGCGAAACCAGTGCGTCAGCGGCGTCAAATCCGGCGGCGATTTCGCTCGCGGGGCGTGAAGCCGATTGGCGGTTGCACAGAGGATTCCGCAGGCCGCATCGTCCTGGCCGGTGTGCGCCATCGCGCTGAGCGAAGCCGCACCCATCGCCCTTTCAAGCAGCAGCGCGTCGCCGTCATGGGCGAGAACCCGCGCCGCGCCGTCTCCATCCCACCACTCCATGACGATGGCGCCGAACCGCTCGTCCGGCTCGTGGGAGATCTTCAGCACGGCCGGCTCGCCGTGCCGTCGCACCGGCAGCAGCCGTGCGGCGCGCGTCACGACGGGAGCACCGTCAGGGATGAGGCTCCAGGCAGAGAGGTAGGGTTCGAACATCGGGCGAGCCGATCCGGATAGAGTGTGACGGTTGTTGTTCTAGTCATTGGCTGCGCACACTGCCACGGCGGTTCCTGCGGCGCATCGTGGCAGGATCTCTGGAATTTGTTCCCTCATGCCCTGGCCATGTTGCTTGATGACAGCCCCTACCCATCTCGCGCTACAATGCCGCAGCCGGTGTACGGAGGGTGTGGCGATGCCGCGAAAGGGAATTACCGGGCACGACGATTGGGTGGTCACGGAGGCCCTGGCGACTGCGCTGGTCGCCCTCGAACAATTGCCGGCGAGGCATCAGCCGCGTGCGCATATGGAGGATGTCCGGAAGCTCCTGACCGCGAGATGCGAGGCTGGAGCCGTCACGCTGCATCTGGCGCAGGCCAAGTGCCGGCTTTTTCCGGATACCAATCCCCTGACGATCTACGAGGAGTACGGCCTCAAAGATGGACTTGGGTAGAGGCGGCTCGCACGACTACTCGCGGCTGACGCGCCAGATCGTGCCATTGCCGTCTTCGGAGACCAGCAACGCACCATCGCGCGCCACGGTGACACCGACCGGACGGCCCCAGACCTCGTTGTCGCTGATCACAAAGCCGGTAACGAAATCCTCGTACTCGCCGGTCGGCACGCCGTCCTTCAGCCGGATGCGAATGACCTTGTAGCCGGTGCGCTTCGACCGATTCCACGAGCCGTGCTCGGCAGCGAAGGCATCGCCGCGATAGTCCGGCGGGAAGCTGCTGCCGGTGTAGAAAGTCAGCCCGAGCGAGGCCGAGTGGGCCTGCAACAAGACGTCGGGAACGGTCACCTTGTCCTTCAGGTCCGGCCGCTCTCCGGCATGCGCGGGGTCTTCGTTGGCGCCGATGTAGTACCAGGGCCAGCCGTAGAATGCGCCCTCGCGGATCCGCGTCACATAGTCAGGCACCAGATTGTCGCCGCGGCCGTCGCGCTCATTGGTCGAGCACCACGGCGTGCCGCTTCCAGGCTGGATCGCAAGGCCGACGCAATTGCGGATGCCGGTGGCAAACAGCTTCTGGTTCTTGCCGTCGGGATCGAACGCGAGCACCGCGGCGCGGTCGGTCTCGGTTCCCCAGGCCGCGCCGAGCGCGCGATCGCGACTCCAGGCCTCGATGCCTTCCGGCGGGCGGCCAAGGCCCTCGCCTGCGTTGCCGGCGGAGCCCACCGACACCAGCATCCGCTTGTCGTCCGGTGTGAACACGATGTCGCGCGTGGAGTGGCCATAGCCGTGCGGCAGGCGGGCGACGATCGTCTCGGGCTTTGCCGACGCCTTGAGATCGCCGTTGCGGTAGGCAAAGCGCACCACGCTGTCGGTGTTGGCAACATAGAGCCACTGCGGATTGTCGCCGTTCGGGAAGAACGCGATGCCGAACGGCCGGTTCAGTCCGGATGCGTAGACTTCGTTGGTCAGACGCTTCGCGGCCCCCTCGCCGCTGCGCAAGACGAGGATTCGGCCGGAGCTGGTTTCCGCGACGAAGACATCGCCATTGGGCGCGGTACGGATGATCCGCGGCCCGCTCAGGCCGCTGGCGAACAGCTCGATCTTGAAACCGGCCGGCACCTGCGGCACTGCCGAGGCAGGTCGCGGCACGACGCGCGACGAATTGCTGCTGGAGGCCGTCGCTCCGGGTTTCGGCAAGTCCTGCGGCGTGATCAAGCGGACCACGCCTGGCTTGTCGCGCTGCCAATCGCCGAAGGCTTCCGTCCCCTTCAGCACGGGTTCGGCGCCCGATCGGGTGACGCCGATCGCGACGAGAATAACGACCGACATGCTCACGCCGGCAAGATTGGTCCTGGGCATATGCGCCTCGTATGGGGTCGGTCAGGCATGTGATAGCGCGGTTCGACCGCCGGCGGCGTTCACAATGTCGTCTGCATCTATCGGGCTTGAGTGGCTCGATCAGCTCCACGCGAAATGCCGCGAGCAGCCCGTCGACTTGGCTGCGGCTACACAGCCCTGGAACTGATCATCGGCTTGCGCGCGGCCGCCGACAGATCGCGGTAGGCCGTCGTCTCTCCGACGAGCGCCTTGAGAGGTACCGTAAGCCGGCAAATCAGGCCCTCGGCGCGCCAATCGAAATCGGCCCGTCCGCCGAGCTGGGTCTCGATGCTGGCGATCACGCTCCTAGTGCCGAACCCCTTCTGCTTCGGCTTGGTCACCGGCGGCCCGCCGGATTCCACCCACACCAGGATCAGCGTATCGTCATGCACCTCCCAGGTGATCGCGAGCCGGCCCGGCAGCACCGACAGGCTGCCATATTTGGCGGAGTTGGTGACGAGTTCATGCAGTGCGAGCGCCAGCGTCTGCGCGGTCGCGGGCTGCAACTGCACCTCGCCGCCATCGATCTGGATCTGTCCGGCCTCCGAATAGGGTGCGATCTCCTCGGTCACCAGCCGCCGGATTTCCGCTCCCTGCCAGCTCGACAGCGACAGCACGGTGTGGACGCGCGCCAGCGCCGTGATCCGGCCCTCGACCGCCCGCACATAGGCGGTCACGTTCTGCGCCCGTGTCAGCCGCACGATCGATTGCGCGAGTGCGAGCGCATTCTTGGCGCGATGATCGACCTCGCGGGTCAAGAGGCTCTGCCGCTCCTCGGCCTTCTTGCGGTCGGTGATGTCGACGGTGACGCCGCTCACCCGCACCACCTTGCCGCTCCGGTCGCTGGTGGCCGCCGCCGTGCCGACGCACCAGCGCACCTCGCCATCCGGCCGCATCACGCGGAATTCGGCTTCGTAGGATGTCTGGCCCTTGCCGAACCCGGCCCAGGCTTGCCGCAACTCTTCGACATCGTCGGGGTGAAACAGCCCCTGGATATTCTCCGAGGTCAGCGCGAAGGACTTCGGATCGACGCCGCAGATCTTGTACTGGCCTTCGTCCCACATCCAGTCGCCGTTGACCCAGTCCCAGTCCCACGAGCCCATCTTGCCCGCGGCAATCGCCATGCTGCGGCGGGCCTCGCTCTCGACCAGGCGCGTGGTCGACTGCTCGAGTTCGGCGGTTCGCGCACGTACCCGGTCCTCGAGCTCGGCATTGAGGCGTTCGAGTTGCCGTGTCTTGCGGTAGAGTTCGGCGAACACGCGGATCTTTGCCCGCAGCACCTCGGGCACGACCGGCACGGGCACGTAATCGACCGCGCCCATCTCGTAGCCACGCAGCCGGTCGATGTCGCTGACCTGGATGGCCGAGATGAAGATCATCGCGGTCTTCTGAAAACGCGGGTGCTCGCGGATCATCGCCGCAAGCTCGAAGCCGTCGAGTTCGGGCATGCAGACATCGACCAGGATGACCGCGACTTCGTTCTTGAGCAGGAACTCGAGCGCCTCGCGGCCCGACGATGCCGCGACCAGCGTCTCGCCCAGCTCCTTCAGGATGACCTCGTAGGCCAGCAGCTTCGCCGGCTGGTCATCGACCAGAAGGATGTTTACTTTTTCGTGGTCCATCATGTTCGATCGCCGATCAGCGGTGCAGCCACATGCGGATCGCCAGCAGCAGTTGCTCGGTGTTGACGGGTTTCGCCAGATAGTCGGATGCGCCTGCCTCCAGGCATTTCTCACGGTCGCCTTTCATCGCCTTCGCGGTCAACGCGATGATCGGCAACCGCGCAAAGGCGGGGTTTTGCCGGATCGCGCCGATGGTCTGGTAACCGTCCATCTGCGGCATCATGATGTCCATCAGCACGATCGCGATCTTCGGGTTGGATTCGACCAGCGAGATCGCCTCGTGACCGGTTGTCGCAGTCAGCACCTTCATACCTCGCCGTTCCAGCACGCTCGATAGCGCGAAGATGTTGCGCGCGTCGTCGTCGACCAGCAGTGCTGTCTTGCCGATCAGGTCTTCGTCGGAACTATTGAGCTTCTCCAGCATCCTTTGTTTTTCGGCAGGCAATTCCGTGATCACACGGTGCAGGAACAGTGACGTTTCGTCGAGCAGCCGTTCCGGCGACTCCACACCCTTGACGACGATGCTGCGCGCCATCGTATGCAGTTCCGCGTCCTCTTCGGCTGAAAGTTCCCGACCCGTGAACACGACAACGGGAACACTGGACAGCGTCTCATCCTTGCGGATCTGATCCAGCACCTCGAAACCGCTCATGTCGGGCAGCCGAAGGTCGAGCACGACGCAATCGCAAGGATTTTCGCGCAGCGTCGACAGGGCCCCTGCCCCGGTGCCGCTGGTCACGATCTCGATATCTTCGTGGCCAAGCAATTCGGTGATGCTGAGCTGCTCCGCGGCGTTGTCCTCCACGATCAGCAGACGCTTGCGGCGCGGTCGCGCATACTCCTTGATCTGCGATAATGCCGCGCTGACGCCCTCGGTCGTGGTCGGCTTGTTGACGAACGAGAAGGCGCCGCGCGCCAGCGCATGCTGCCGGTCTTCGTCCAGCGTGATGATCTGGACCGGAATGTGACGGGTCAGCGGATTGTGCTTGAGCTGGCTCAGGACGCTCCAGCCGAGCATGTCGGGCAGGAACACATCGAGCGAGACCGCGCTCGGCTGGAACTGCTTGGCCAGATCGAGCGCCTCGGCGCCGCGGCTGGCGACCAGCACCTTGAAGCCCTTGTCGCGCGCCAGATCGATCAGGACCCGCGCGTAATGCGGATCGTCCTCGACGATCAGCAGAATGGTGTCGCCGGGCTCGAGGTCGAGCCGGTCGTCAGGAAGCTGCTCGATCGCGCGCTCCTGTACGCCCGATGCTTGCAGCGACGGCGCCGGACTGTGCGGCATCGGCGCCGATTGAGGCTGCGGGCGCAGCCCCGCCGACGGCCCGGCATATTTCAACGGCAGATAAAGTATGAAAGTCGAGCCCCTGCCCGGCGCGCTGCGCAGATGGATTTCGCCCCCGAGCAGGCCCGCCAGTTCGCGGCTGATGGCAAGCCCGAGACCGGTGCCGCCATACTTGCGGCTGGTGCCGGCATCGGCCTGCTGGAACGCCTCGAAGATCAGCTTCTGCTTGTCCTGGGGAATGCCGATACCGGTGTCCGATACTTCGAACGCCACGACGGCGGGCGCGGCGTTGAGGATCGGATGCTCCGCGCTCCAGCCGCCGAGCGCGGCCGACACGGTCAGGCTGACGCCGCCATCGGCGGTGAACTTGAACGCATTCGACAGCAGGTTCTTCAGCACCTGCTGCAGCCGCTTGGAATCGGTGACCATGCTGCGCGCGAGGTTGGCATCGACGTCGATGCTGAACGACAGATGCCGGTTCTCCGCCTCGTGCCGGAACGGCCGCCCGACGGTCTCGAGCAGGCTCGAGGTGAGAATCTCCTCGGCATCGACCGTGACAGTGCCGGACTCGATCTTGGACAGATCGAGAATATCGCTGATCAGGTTCAGCAGGTCGGTGCCGGCGCCGTGGATGGTGCGGGCGAATTCGACCTGCTTGCCGGTCAGATTGCCGTCCGGATTTTCCGTGAGCTGCTGGCCCAGGATCAGGATCGAGTTCAGCGGCGTCCGCAATTCGTGCGACATGTTGGCGAGGAACTCGGACTTGTACTTCGAGGTCAACGACAGCTCGGTCGCCTTCTCTTCCAGCGCGCGCCGCGCCTGCTCGATCTCCTGGTTCTTGCGCTCGACGTCGACATTGCGCTCGGCGAGCTGCTGGGCTTTCTGCTCGAGCTGGTCGTTGGTCTGCTGCAACTCCTTCTGCTGGGTCTGCAACTCACCGGCGAGCTGCTGCGACTGCTTGAGCAGCGCCTCGGTCTGCATCGTCGCTTCGATGCTGTTGAGCACGATGCCGATGCTGTCGGTCAGCTGCTCGAGGAAGGTGATCTGCGACGTCGTGAACGACGCGACCGAGGACAGCTCGATCACGGCCTTGACCTGGTTCTCGAACAGCACCGGAAGCACGACGAGATTCTTCGGCATGATCCGCATCAGCGCCGAATTGATCGGCACCGCATCGCGGGGGATATCCGCGACCAGGCGCTGGCGCTTGTCGAGCGCGCACTGGCCGATCAATCCCTCGCCGAACTGCACGATCTGCGGATGCGGGTTGCTGCTGTCGCTGGCGTAGGCCGACAGCAGGCGCAACTGCGCATTCTCCGGATTGTCGACCTGGTAGATCACGCCCATATGCGCGTTGATCAGCGGCGCCAGCTCGGTCAGCAGCAGACGACCCACGGTCGCAAGATCGCGCTGGCCCTGCAACATGTTGGTGAAGCGCGCCAGATTGGTCTTCAACCAGTCCTGCTCGGTGTTGCGCTCCGTGGTGAGACGGAGGTTGCCGATCATCGTGTTGATGTTGTCCTTGAGCTCGGCGACTTCGCCGCGGACGTCGACCTGGATCGAACGCGTCAGATCGCCCTTGGTCACGGCGGTCGCCACTTCGGCGATCGCGCGCACCTGTGAGGTCAGGTTGGCCGCCAGCAGATTGACGTTGCCGGTCAGATCCTTCCAGGTGCCGGCGGTGCCGGGCACGTTGGCCTGACCGCCGAGCCGTCCCTCGACGCCGACCTCGCGCGCCACGCTGGTGACCTGTTCGGCGAAGGTCGCGAGCGTCTCGGTCATGTTGTTGATGGTGTCGGCGAGCGCGGCCACCTCGCCTTTCGACTTCACGGTCAGGTTCTGCTTCAGGTCGCCGTTGGCGACCGCGGTCACCACCTTGACGATGCCACGCACCTGCTCGGTCAGGTTCGCCGCCATCACGTTGACGGTGTCGGTGAGATCCTTCCAGGTGCCGGCGACGCCGCGCACCTCGGCCTGACCGCCGAGCTTGCCCTCGGTGCCGACTTCGCGCGCCACGCGCGTCACCTCGCCGGCGAAGGCGTTGAGCTGATCGACCATCGTGTTGATGGTGTTCTTCAACTCGAGGATTTCGCCCTTCACGTCGACCGTGATCTTGCGCGACAAGTCGCCGCGCGCCACCGCCGTGGTCACCTCGGCGATGTTGCGGACTTGCGTCGTCAGGTTCGCAGCCAGCAGGTTGACGTTGTCGGTGAGATCCTTCCAGGTGCCGCCGACGCCGGGCACCACGGCCTGGCCGCCCAGCCGCCCTTCGGTACCGACCTCGCGCGCCACGCGCGTCACTTCGGCGGCGAACGAGCGCAGCTGCTCGACCATCGTGTTCAGGGTGTCCTTGAGCAGCAGGATCTCACCGCGGACGTCCACCGTGATCTTCTTCGAGAGGTCGCCGCCGGCGATCGCGCTCGCCACCTCGGCGATGTTGCGGACCTGCGCGGTCAGGTTCGACGCCATGAAGTTGACGTTGTCGGTCAGGTCCTTCCAGGTGCCGGCGACGCCGGGCACCTCGGCCTGGCCGCCGAGCTTGCCTTCGGTGCCGACCTCGCGCGCCACGCGCGTCACCTCGCCGGCGAAGGCGTTGAGCTGGTCGACCATCGTGTTGATGGTGTTCTTCAGCTCGAGGATCTCGCCCTTCACGTCGACCGTGATCTTGCGCGACAGGTCGCCGCGCGCCACCGCGGTGGTCACCTCGGCGATGTTGCGGACCTGGGCCGTGAGGTTGCCGGCCATCGAGTTGACGTTATCAGTGAGGTCCTTCCAGGTGCCGGCAACGCCGGGCACGTTGGCCTGGCCGCCGAGGCTGCCGTCGGTACCGACCTCGCGCGCCACGCGCGTCACCTCGCCCGCGAAGCGGTTGAGCTGGTCGACCATCGTGTTGAGCGTTTCCTTCAGCTGAAGGATCTCGCCGCGCACGTCGACCGTGATCTTGCGCGACAGGTCGCCGCCGGCGATCGCGGTCGCGACCTCGGCGATGTTGCGGACCTGCGCGGTCAGATTGCCGGCCATCGAATTGACGCTGTCGGTCAGATCCTTCCAGGTGCCGGCGACGCCGGGCACCTCGGCCTGGCCGCCGAGCTTGCCGTCGGTGCCGACCTCGCGCGCCACGCGCGTCACTTCGCCCGCGAAGGCGTTGAGCTGGTCCACCATCGTGTTCAGCGTTTCCTTCAGCTGAAGGATTTCGCCCGACACGTTCACCGTGATCTTCTTCGACAGGTCGCCCTTCGCCACCGCGGTCGCGACCTCGGCAATGTTGCGGACCTGGGCGGTCAGGTTCGACGCCATCGAGTTGACGCTGTCGGTCAGGTCCTTCCAGGTGCCGGCGACGCCGCGCACTTCGGCCTGGCCGCCGAGCTTGCCTTCGGTGCCGACCTCGCGCGCGACGCGCGTCACCTCGCCGGCGAAGGCGTTGAGCTGGTCGACCATCGTGTTGATGGTGTCCTTCAGCTCGAGGATCTCGCCGCGCACGTCGACCGTGATCTTCTTCGACAGGTCGCCATTGGCAACGGCGGTGGTGACGCCCGCGATATTGCGGACCTGGGCGGTCAGGTTCGACGCCATGAAGTTGACGTTGTCGGTCAGGTCCTTCCAGGTGCCCGCGACGCCGAGCACATTGGCCTGGCCGCCGAGCTTGCCCTCGGTACCGACCTCGCGCGCCACGCGCGTCACTTCCGAGGCGAAGGCGTTGAGCTGGTCCACCATGGTGTTGAGCGTTTCCTTCAGCTGAAGGATTTCGCCCGACACGTTCACCGTGATCTTCTTCGACAGGTCGCCGCCGGCGATCGCGCTCGCGACCTCGGCGATGTTGCGAACCTGCGCGGTCAGGTTCGATGCCATGAAGTTGACGTTGTCGGTCAGGTCCTTCCAGGTGCCGGCGACGCCCGGCACCTGGGCCTGGCCGCCGAGCTTGCCCTCGGTGCCGACTTCGCGCGCCACGCGGGTCACTTCCGAGGCGAACGAGTTGAGCTGGTCGACCATCGTGTTGATGGTGTCCTTCAGCTCGAGGATCTCGCCGCTGACGTCGACCGTGATCTTGCGCGACAGGTCGCCGCGCGCCACCGCCGTGGTGACGTTGGCGATGTTGCGGACCTGGGCGGTCAGGTTGCCGCACATCGCATTCACCGAGTCGGTCAGATCCTTCCAGGTGCCGGCGACGCCGGGCACGATGGCCTGGCCGCCGAGCTTGCCGTCGGTGCCGACCTCGCGCGCCACGCGCGTCACTTCGGAGGCGAATGAACGCAGCTGATCGACCATCGTGTTGATGGCTTCCTTCAGCTGCAGGATCTCGCCGCGGACGTCGACCGTGATCTTCTTGGACAGGTCGCCGTTGGCAACCGCGATCGTCACCTCGGCGATGTTGCGGACTTGGCCGGTCAAATTGTTGGCCATCGAGTTGACGCTCTCGGTCAGGTCCTTCCAGACGCCGGTCACCTCCGGCACCTGGGCCTGGCCGCCGAGCTTGCCCTCGGTGCCGACTTCGCGGGCCACGCGCGTGACCTCCGAGGTGAACACCGAGAGTTGCTTGATCATCGTGTTGACGATGTTGGCCGATTGCAGGAATTCGCCGCGCAGCGGCCGGCCCTCGACGTCGAGCTGCACGGTTTGCAGCAGGTCGCCCTGCGCCACCGCCGCCACCGCGCGGGTCACTTCGCGGGTCGGCCACAACAGATCGTCGATCAGGGTGTTGACCGAACTTTCCATGTCAGCCCAGGCGCCGCTGGCGAGGCCGAAATTGACGCGCTGGCGGGTTTGCCCCTCGCGGCCGACGACTTGGCCGACGCGCGCCAATTGCTGCGCCATGCGCTCGTTCGCCGCAGCGATTTCATTGAAGGCATCCGCGATCTTGCCGTCGATGCCGAGATAGTCGCCACGCATCCGTACCGAGAAGTCGCCACCGCGCATCGCCTGCAGGGATTGCAGCAGATCGTGCGAGGAATCGAGGCTTTCGTTCGATGGTTGGCCGCGGCGTGTCTGAGCACGGGGACGAGGCGGCGAACCGAGATCGGTCATGAAATTTCCCCTACGCGCTGGCCGCGAATCCAGGGACTCGGAGCAGCCAGTGTGGTCATAAGAATGATTGCCCTAGATGTATTCAAGCGGGAAAACGTCAAAACCGCGATTTGTGACGCAAACCGAGTGCGTTAATCGCGACCGGAACCAAAAGTTCCAACCAATGGTGGAACTTTTTCGCTGAACCTGATCAGCGCTCCCGTTGCTCGTCATTCGCCTGCAACATTGCGTGTGTGGCGATGGTTAAGGATTCGAAGCGACGAAAACGAAGCATGTTCGCCGCGAATGCAAATCTCTCTTGCGGGCTGAAGAGCTGGTTGACGACGCCACCCGCATGCTCGCGCCGATTGTACGATCTTGATTCACGATCGAAAGACTAGCGGTCCGCTGGCCAGCTTCGCCGCACCAATTGCACCCGCTCGATGTGGCTGCATTGTTCGCAGCGGTATTGGAGAATATCCCTGCCCTCGCTGCCCGGATGACTGCTCTCGAGCCGCATCGTCCTGATGCAGCTGACGCAGGAGATCAGCGTCAACAGCGGACTGCGATCGTCATTCATCGATACCCGCGGCGGCGCGGTCGGGTCGGCGATCATGGCGCTGGGCGATGCTGTGGTGTTGGCTCTCACCACAACAAAATGCAGATCCTGCGGATCGGGTTCCTGCCCCGAAACCTCATTTGGGCGCGATCCGCGTTTCCCTCAGACCCTGTCGACCGGCCGTTCGGGGCGCACCTTGGCGCTCTCCTGGCCCGGCACGGGTTTGGCCTTGTCTGATTTTGCCGGCGCTACCGGGCGATCCCCGTAGCTTCGGCTCAGCCGCTCCCGGACCGTCGGGAGCCGATCGCCGCCGCCGGCCGCCCTCCACCGGCCGATCAATTCAGCCACTTCTGCGCGCATCGCGAGCAGTCGATAGGACGCTTCAGTGCAATCAAGATCGTGATTGACCTGATCCCGGATCGTTGCCTCGACCAGGGTCATTTCCGCCCGCAAGGTGCTGATCCGACGCCGAATTTCATTGATTTTGTTGTCCATGGCTTGTTAGAACAAAAATAGAACATATTGTCAAGTCACGATCCGGCAAGCGAGGTGAGCGATGAGCATGGCAGCGGTGAGATTTGGCGGGGTTGCAGAGCGCATGAGCGGTCTGATGAGCCGCGCCCAGGCGTTGCGGTTGAGGAGCCTCGCCGAGGAGGCCTACCAGCCAAACCAGTACGCGCGCGACCTGACGTCAGAGGAAGCGGAACGACGCATCGATGCCCTGAGGGCCGAGATCGCGCTTGCGGACTCATTCTGAATTCCGGGCCGCGCATGCGGTTCGGTCCGGACACCCACTTTAGGCTTTGATATAGCGGCACAGTTGGTTGTTTCATTATTGCTGTTGCTGCTTTGCCTTTGGGGGGCCCACGTGCTGGAGCTGGAGAAGCGATCGCCGCTTGCGTTCACGATCACGCTGAAGGATGGACGAACGCTCGCGACCGTCGGCGACGCCGCGGACTACCTGTCCAAGCTCAATGTTGATCAGCGCGAGCGCGGTTATTGGAAGTCGGCGATCATGATGTTCAACAACGCCATGCGCGAACCCAGCTATCTGAAGATCGCGACCATGAATCTCCGCTCTGCCCTTGTGTATGACCGCCTCGTCGACGACCTTGGCTTGTGATTGTGGCGTGGCAGCTACAGCCGAATCGACGGCCGTTGCGTAACGCGCTGGTCGTTATGGCCGCAAACAAGGTAACGGCGGTACACGCGACGGCTGGGCGCTGATACGCTTTGGCCGCACTCTCGGGCCGCCTCGGAGGGCCAAGGCGGCCCATTTCTTTTCAAGGCAATCTTGTCTTTTCAAAGCAATTTTGCGCGGACGAACAGCGTCCGCAGCGCATTCGTCGCCTGCACCGTCAGCATGGCATTGCCGGCCGCTCTCTCCAACGCAGCCACGGCGTCGCCATGCAGCGAGCGGAACTCCATCCATTCGACAGCACTGAGATTGCTGATGAAGCGGTAGGCCTGGCCGACGGTCGCGAGCGTTACCGTCTCGCCGTTCAGCCGCACCTTGAACGTCGCCTTCAGCGGCGTGTCGGATTTGGATACTTCACCCATAAACATCACCCATGGCGCGGTTGTGCTCCGCACCGCGTTAATGTCAATCTAATTTCTCGGCCCACACCCCGGCGTGTTCGCCCCTCTGAATCGCAATGTCTGTTAGCGTTTCGTGGGGGTGATTCGTGCCTGATCCAGCCAACACAGCCTATCTCGATGCGCTCAACTCCGAGCAACGCCGCGCCGTTGAGCACGGGGTCGGCAAGGATTGCACCGTCGGCGCCCCGCTGCTGGTGATCGCCGGCGCTGGCTCCGGCAAGACCAATACGCTCGCCCACCGTGTCGCGCATCTGATCGTCGCAGGCGCCGATCCGCGTCGTATCCTGTTGATGACCTTTTCGCGCCGCGCGGCCGCCGAGATGGCTGGCCGCGTCGCGCGCATCGCACGGCGGGTGCTCGGTGACCGCGCCTCCGTCATGACCGACGCGCTGAACTGGACCGGCACGTTCCACGGCATCGGCGCGCGGCTGTTGCGCGAATTCGCGGAACGCATCGCCCTCGACCCGGCGTTCACGATCCATGATCGCGAGGACTCCGCCGATCTGATGAATCTGGTCCGCCACGATCTTGGTTTCTCACGCACCGAAAGCCGGTTCCCCACCAAGGGCACCTGCCTTGCGATCTATTCGCGCTGCGTGAACGCGGAGATGCTGATCGAGGCCGTGCTCGGCCAGTTCTTTCCTTGGTGCTCCGGCTGGGCTGATCAATTGAAACAGCTGTTCGGGGCCTATGTCGAAGCCAAGCAGCGGCAGAGCGTGCTCGATTACGACGACCTGCTGCTCTACTGGGCACAGATGGTGACGGACACGGCGCTGGCCGAAGAGATCGGCGGCCGTTTCGACCATGTGATGGTCGACGAATATCAGGACACCAACCGCTTGCAGTCCTCGATCCTGCTCGCGCTCAAGCCCGGAGGGCGCGGACTGACCGTGGTCGGCGACGACGCGCAGTCGATCTATTCATTCCGCGCCGCCACGGTGCGCAATATCCTCGACTTCCCGAACCAGTTCAGCCCGGCGGCTGAGATCGTCACGCTCGACCGCAATTATCGCTCGACGCAGCCGATCCTGTCGGCGGCCAATGGCGTGATCTCGCTCGCCAAGGAACGCTTCACCAAGAACCTGTGGACCGACCGCACCTCGACCCGCAAGCCGCTGCTCGTGACGGTGCGCGACGAGGCCGATCAGGCCCGCTACATCGTCGAGCAGGTGCTGGCGAACCGTGAGGAAGGCGCGCTGTTGAAGCACCAGGCCGTGCTGTTCCGCACCTCGTCGCACAGCGGCCCGCTCGAGGTCGAGCTGACCCGCCGCAACATCCCATTCGTGAAATTCGGCGGCCTTAAATTCCTCGATGCCGCGCACGTCAAGGACATGCTGGCGCTGCTGCGCTTCACCGCCAATCCGCGCGACCGGGTCGCCGGCTTTCGTATCCTGCATCTGCTGCCCGGCGTCGGGCCGGCCTCCGCGCAGCGCGTGCTCGACCGCATGGCCGAAGCCGCCGATCCGATCGCCGCGCTCACGGCGCTGCCCGCGCCGCCCCGTGCAGGCGCCGACTGGCGGTTGTTCGTCGAGGCGATCGAGAACCTCCGCTACTCTGAATGGCCTGTCGACATCGAGCGCGCCCGGCTTTGGTACGAGCCGCATCTCGACCGCATTCACGAGGACAGCGAAGTTCGCCGCGCCGACCTCATTCAACTCGAACAGATCGCCGCCGGCTATCCGTCACGCGAGCGCTTCCTCACCGAGCTCACACTCGATCCGCCCGACGCGACCAGCGACCAGGCCGGCGTGCCGCTGCTCGACGAAGATTATCTGATCCTGTCGACGATCCACTCCGCCAAGGGGCAGGAGTGGAAATCGGTCTATGTGCTCAACGTCGTCGACGGCTGCATGCCGTCCGACCTCGGTGCCGGCACATCAGCCGAGCTCGAGGAAGAGCGGCGCCTGCTCTATGTCGCAATGACCCGGGCCAAGGATGATCTGCATCTCATGGTGCCGCAGCGCTTTTTCGTCCACGGCCAGGCCGCCAAAGGCGACCGCCACATGTACGCCTCGCGCACCCGCTTTATCCCGGAGCGGCTGCTTCCGATATTCGAGCGGACCACCTGGCCGCGCGCCGCCGCCGGACAGGCTTCATCCGCCAATCGGGCACCGCCGATCGACATCGGTGCCCGGATGCGTGGCATGTGGCGCTGACACCGGCCCGGACAGATTTTCCAAGCCACCCGGAACGAAGCCGTCGGCCTCGCGTTGAAGCGGTGTTCGTAATCGGCAAACGACCATCCCAGACGGCTTCGGCGCGCAAGCGCGGAGCCGTCTTTTTTTTGCGCCGCGTCAGGCCGCGCGAAGGACGCGTGACAGGCCGGTCGAGGCTATTCGGAACGTGGTCGGAACCGGTGTGGCATGCTCAGGCCGTCGGCACGAAGCTCAGGCCAATCCGCGTCTTCTTGCTCCAGATCACCTGGCATTCGTAGACAACCGAGGCGTCGTTGGCCCTCACCAGGCGGAAGCGATGCGGGACGAAGGCGGGATTCTCGACTTCGATGGCCGCTCCTTCCGGCGAAATGTTCACGATCGTGCAATGCATGACCGAACCGCCCGACGAGACATAGCCGGGTTCATTGACCTCGGTTCGCGGATGCCTGCGCTTCTCGTCCATCCAGTATGCCCCTCAGCATTTCCCCGAGGCAAACCCTTGAGGATCGGCCCCGCGGGAGTCAACGGCTCCGGCGGCTCGCATCGGGTTTTCGCACCGCGATTTGTGCGCGGCAGTAAGCCGAATTGCTTATCGCGTCGGTGCAGACGAGCCCCGCGTCGGCCCGGGCTTGTCGGTCGCAAGCGCGGGAGGATAGCCTCCTTCCATCAGCGATGCGCTGGCGCGACGCTCGCTCCGAACAACAATGAACTGGCGCCATGGGGAGACGCGCCATGTTCGAGATTCTCGATCGCCGGACGACTCTGACCGGCAACCAGATCAAGATCCTTGCGGCGGCCATCATCGGCGATGCGCTGGAATTCTTCGACTACTTCCTGATCGGCTTCGTGCTCGCATTCCTGATCGGTCCGTGGAAACTCACCTTCGGCCAGTCGGCCACCGTGCTGATGAGTTCCGGCATCGGCGCCATCGTCGGCGCCTATCTCTGGGGTTGGCTCGCCGACCGGATCGGACGCCGTGTCGTCTTCATCGGCACCGTGCTGAACTTCTCGATCGCGACCGGCCTGCTCTACTTCACCCCCGACAATGGCTGGGTCTATCTGGCGATCCTGCGCTTCTTCGTCGGCACTGGCGTTGGCGGCCTTTATTGTGTCGACCTGCCGCTGGTGCAGGAATTCATGCCCTCGCACAAGCGTGGCTGGGTCGGCGGGCTCGTCACCTGCGTGATCCCGCTCGGTGTCGGTCTCGGCGCGGTGCTGGGAGCGATCATGGGTACCGACCAGTGGCGGCTGCTGTTTGCGATCGGCGTGCTGCCGGCGGTGCTGGTGCTGCTGGTCAGGCTCTGGGTCCCGGAGTCGCCGCGCTGGCTGTGCCGGCAAGGACGCTATGACGAAGCGCGCAGGTCGCTCGCCTGGGCCTTGCAGGTCGAGCCGTCCGAACTGCCCTTGCCGAGCGCCGCCGACGCCGGTCCGGTCGTCAAGACGAGCTGGTTCGACCTGTTCAAATATCCGCGCAGCCTGATCGTCTCCTGGCTCGGCAACGCCGGGGCGCAGACCGGCGTCTATGGCATCACGCTGTGGGCGCCCGCGCTGTTCGTGTTGTTGCTGAAGGTGACGCCGCAGGAGGCCGCCAAGATGATGATCCTGCTCAGCGTCACCGGCTTCCTCGGCCGCATCTCGTTCTCCTGGTTCTCCGAGCTGCTGGGGCGGCGCGTCGCCGGCGGCCTGCTCGGCCTCGGCGCCGGGGCGTTGACGATCATTGCCGGCTATCACTACGACGCGACGCTGTTCGGGATGTCGGCATTCTGGCTGCTGCTCGGTGCAGCCTTCTTCTTCGCGGACGGCGGCTTTGCGATCGTCGGTCCGTATGCGGCGGAGGTCTGGCCTTCGCATCTGCGCACCACCGGCATGGGGTCGGCCTACGGCTTCGGCGGCATCGGCAAGATCATCGGCCCGGTCGGCCTTGCCCTGATCGTCGGCTCGAACAATTATCTCAAGCCGGACGTGCCGCTGACCCAGATTCCGACCGCCTTCGTCTATCTCGGTTGCTGGTTCCTGATGGCCGGCGCGGTCTATCTGCTCTTCGGGCTCGAGACCCGCGGCAAGTCGATCGAGCAGATCGACAAGGAGCTCAATGCGGCGGCTGACGTCGAGGCCCCGGCGACGATCCGGCGCGCCTGAGGGAGGCGACCATGAATCTGACTTCAGCTGACATTGCCGGCGATCGCGAGGTGATCGCCCGCGCCGACGCGATCAGGGACGCGGTCGCCGCGGCGTCCGACGAGATCGAGACGACACGCCGGCTGCCGCGCGACCTGCTCGACCGGCTGCATGAGGCCCGGCTGTTCCGACTGCTGCTGCCGCGCTCGACCGACGGGATCGAAACCGATCCCGTCACCTTCTTCCATGCCATCGAGACCATCGCCAGGGCCGACGCCTCGACGGCGTGGTGCCTGAGCCAGGCCGGCGGCTGCGCGATGTCGGCCGCCTATCTCGACCTGCCGGTCGCGCAGGAAGTGTTCGCCGACCCGCGCGCCGTGCTCGCATGGGGGCCTGGCCCGAAGGTCAAGGCGGTCGAGTGCGAGGGCGGCTACCGCGTCACCGGGACCTGGTCGTTCGCGTCAGGCGGACGGCACGCCACCTGGCTCGGCGCCCACTGCCCGATCTACGCCGCGGACGGCTCGCCACGCCGCGATGCCAATGGCGAGCAGGCCGAGCGCACCATGCTGGTGCGGACCGAAGACGTCGAATGGACCGACATCTGGAATACGGTCGGGCTGCGCGGCACCGCCAGCGACCAGTTCGCGCTCAACGACTTCTTCGTTCGTGCCGATCATTCGATCACCCGCGAATTCGACCGCGAGTGCCGCGAAGACGGCCCGCTGTACCGGATGAGCAACCACACCTGCTACCAGGTCGGCTTTGCCGGCGTCGCCTGCGGCATTGCGCGCAGCGCGCTGGACAATTTCGTCGACGTCGCCCGCAACAAGGTGCCGCGCGGCATGACGAAGACGCTGCGCGACAACGCCGTGGTGCAGTCCGGGCTCGCCCAGGCCGAAGTCAACCTGCGCGCCGCCCGCGCCTTCCTGCTGCAATCGATGGCCGACATCTGGAAGGATCTGGTCGCCGGCCACAGCATCACGGTCGCGCAACGCATGACGATCCGGATGGCGGCAACCCATGCCATCCACAAGGCGCGCGAGGCGGTCGACTTCGCCTACAGCACCGCGGGCGCCACCGCGATCTTCGATGGCCATCCGCTGGAGCGGCGCTTCCGCGACATCCACACCGTGACCCAGCAATTGCAGGGCCGCTTCAGCCATTTCGAGACCGTCGGCGCCTGGATGCTGGGCGTCGATGCCGACCTCAGCTTCGTTTGATCTAAATTCTCAGGGAGAAGAACCATGCCATTGGGTGGACTACAGCATTTCACCATCGAGCCGCAGGACCTGGAAAAGACCAAGGAGTTCTATTGCGACGAGCTCGGGCTCGAGAATGGCGACCGGCCGCCGCTCGATTTCCCCGGCTACTGGCTGTATTCCGGCGGTCAGGCCACCGTTCATCTGATGGGCACCCGCGAGCCGCGCGACGGCATCGTCGTGCGCGGCACCAAGAAGAAATATCAGGACACCGGCCGCCTCGACCATATCGCCTTTGCCGCCACCGATGTCGAAGGTGTGCGCAAGCGCTTGCAGGCGAAGAACGTCAGCTTCCGCGAACAGATCGTGCCGCGCACCGGCGACACCCAGATATTCCTCTACGATCCCGATGGCGTCGGCGTGGAGCTGAACTTCCCGAAGGTCTGAGCCGACGAGTGCTGGACCGCCCGCGCTGAACCGGTCTGCTCAACAATTGGCCGGCGCGCCTGCCCGGCATTTTCATGTCTCATTCACGTCGAGCAATCGGTTCCCGACAAGGCCCAGACTCGGCCATCAGTCGGGCGTGATCCGGTCCGTTTTTCTTCAACATTGAATGACGAGCTAACCAAGCCGCGCCGCTGCGGCAGAATAGCCGGGTGCTGCGCCTTTAACCTACCCCAGGGCATGGTGGCCCGGCTATTCGTCCCCACTCCGCAATTGGCGCGGGTCGGCGTGTGCCGTTCGACTCCTGCGGCCCGGGGGAGCATCAGAGAGCACTTTTCTATAGAAGCTCTCCGCCCTGAGTTCCCACGGTTCGATGGAGTTCATCTTATTGACCGAGTTCTTTGAAGCGCGGACGTTGCTGCAATGCACGCGCATCCACGAAATTGGATCGAACAGTTTTCCGCCCGGAAGGCCGGAAATCAGGTGAGACGCTACACCCGAGCCGGGCGCACGAAGGACTATCCATTTCAGTTTCGTCCTTCGACACCAAAGGCATTCCGCATAGTAAACCCCGAGATCGAAGATTGGATTCAGGCCGTTCAGGGGCCCGGTCCAAGGCACCTTGAGCCCCTTGTACGCATCTACGACATTCTGGTCGAAACCGCCGACGAGCAGGTCCGCATATCGTGGCAACCAAGAGGACACGGCCATCACGCCTGCATCGTCCAAACCGGCTACGATTTCGAAGCGCGCAAGGAAGCCGCGCAACGCATCCAGACGCGGAGCTCTGCTATCGTGGAAGAACTGTGCGTATTTCTTGCTGGACTCAGCCCATCTCTTCCTGTCCTCGTCATCGTCCGAGGAAACCATATCCCAGTCAGGCGGCGCATATTGCGGATAGCCGATCAGTGCCTGACTTAGGAGCAATTGCTCTTCGGTCGGCGCTGCGCCAGCACGTCGGAACCAGCGAAACATCCCGGCGATCCTCACTCAACTAGCGGCATGGAGGCCTCACACACATGTCCGTCCAGCGCTTGCTTTGAACCCACCATCCCAAACAGCGGCAACCGATCGTCAATCGAGCCCGCGTTCGTGGCTGAGGCGGACCATCTCGTTGATGAAGATTTGTTTCTGCTTGTCGTCGAGGCTCGCATAGAGCGGCTCCGCCGCGTCGGCGACGCCGCGCTGATCGACCGCGCGGTCGTTGAGGAACTGGGCCTCGTTGCGCATCTGCTCGATGATGTCGTCGGGCGGATCGCGCTGCGCCCGGGCGATCCTCAAGTTGAGGCGGTCGGCGCCGTTGTGGCCGAGATAGTGCATCGCGCTGTTGAAGCCAGCCCAGTGCTTCTCCTGCTCCGGTGTGAGGTTCAGCTCCTTCTTGATCCGCTCGATGTTGGCATCGCTGTTGGCGACCATTTGCTCCGCCGTCAGTTGCGGCGCCCCATCCTGGGTCAGCACCGCCGTCTGCTGTTTCGCATTCTTGGCGGCGGCCTTCGCCGATTTGGTCCCCCTCGCGCCCTGCTTGTCGCCGGACGCCGGCGCCTGAGCGTTCTTGCCATTGCCGGGATTGGGACTGGTGTTGTTGGGATTGTTGCCGGTGAACACCCCGGTCACGCCCGTCACCACGCCAACCACGCCGCCGATCGCGCCGCCCAACACGCCGCCGACCGGTCCGGCGGCCTTGTTGCCCTCACGCGCGCCCTTCTCGACGCCCTGCACGAGCTGCGCATTGACGATGTGAGGCAGTGCGAACAACGCGACAATGGCGGCCGCAACCGCGACGCACAATTTCCGCCGTGCTCGCAGCTTCGCTACCGGAATGAGCATGATCGGGTCTCCGTGATCGATGGTGGATTGAGGAGTTAACGCAGGTGGGACTGGTCTGGACTTTATCTTCTCTGGCTTCGGCAAGTCTATCGATCGCGCTGGGCATCAACATGACGAAGACGGTTCGAGCAGGTCCGGCTGGAAACCTGCGGCTCAACGGCGCACGCGCCCGCCGGACCTGTCCGCGTCGCGCGCTGCGTGCGTCGCAGCATGATCGCGAAAACCGTTGCAAACAACCTGCAACCGCAATGCCACGAACCACGCTGCCTGCGATTTGACCACAACGTTAGTACTACGTGGCACGGGCATCTCGTTTCTCGACAGACGACGGCAATTCTGTTCTGATCGGACACAACGAAATCCCGAGAGATCGCGCCGACGCGACGCACAAACAACAACGGGATCCGAAAGTCTTTTGTCCGGTGGCTCGCCAGGGAGGGAACGCCATGTCACGGAAGACGCTTTCACGCCGACAATTCGTTGCAGCGACAGCGCTGTCATCGGCCGCACTGATCACAGCTCCTTACGTACGTGGCGCGCACGCAGCCGGAAAGCTCTCTATCGGCTTCTGGGATCACTGGGTGCCCGGCGCCAACAACGAGTCGACCGCGCTGGTCAAGGAGTGGGCCGAGAAGGAGAAGGTCGAGGTCCAGATCGACTATATCACCAGCGTGGGCAACAAGAACCTCGTTACGATCGCGGCCGAAGCGCAGGCGAAGACAGGCCACGACATCTTCGCGATGCCAACGTGGTGGGTGCACTCCAATGCCGAGCAGCTCGAGCCGGTCAACGACGTCATGGAGCCGCTCATCAAGCAGAATGGCGAGGTCAACGGCACGGTCAAATACCTCGGCCAGGCGAACGGCAAATGGCTCGGTGTTCCCACTTGTCTCGGCAGCCAGATCAAGGGGCCTTGCTCTCGTATCGACCTGATGAAGAAGTACGCCGGCATCGACGTGCAGGAGATGTATCCGGCAGGCAGCCCGGCGAAGGCTGACAGTTGGACGCTGGATAGCTTCCTGAAGGCGGCCGAGGCGTGTCAGAAGGCTGGCTTCCCGTTCGGGATCGGGCTTGGTGAGACCAGCGACAGTGTCGATACCGCCGGCGCGATCTTCCAGTCATTCGGGGCCGAGTTGGTCGACGCCAAGGGTAACCTGACGGTCAAGACCGACGCGGTCCGCCAGGCGGTCGACTTCTACAAGAAGCTGATCGCCTTCCTGCCGCCCGACGTGGCGGCATGGGACGACGCCTCCAACAACAAATGGCTGGTGGCCGGCAAGGGCGCGATGATCATGAACCCGCCAAGCGCATGGGCCGTCGCCAAGCGCGATGCGCCTCAGATCGCCGAGCAGTGCTGGACCCACGGTTTCCCGGCCGGTCCCAAGGGCCGCTTCGCACCGTTCCTGCCCTACTTCCTGTCGCTCTGGAATTTCTCCAAGAACAAGGAAGCCGCAAAGAGCCTGCTGACGCATCTGTCGCAGCCGGCATCGATCGAGCGGCTGGTCAACGCCAGTGGCGGCTACGATCTTCCCGCCTTCGCCAATTTGACCACGTTGAAGATATGGCAAGAGCAGTCGCCGCCTAAGGGCACGCTCTACCATTACCCCAACCCCAACAACCACCAAATCCTGTCGATCGCCGCGTCACCTGCGCCGCCGAAGATTGCCCAGCAGATCTATTTCCAAGCCACTCTGACCAAGATGTGCCTCAGATACTACCAGGGTGAAAGCATGGAGAAGACCCTCACCTGGGCCGAGGGCGAGTGCGAAGGCTTCATGCGAAGCTGACGGCAAGCGAGCTTCGCGCGGCCGCCGATAGTGCCGGCCGCGCGCAGTCTCGTCTTTGCATTCCTGCCGCTGAACCGGCGAACTGTGCAACCGACCCGCGCGAGGGACCTGCGTTATGGTTGATGTCGCATTCCAATCCAACCGCGCGGCGGTGGCCCAGCCTGGGCGAAGACGCGGCGGCCTGCGCAACGCGCTGCGGCGCAAATCGATGGCCGCGTTCCTGATGACGTTGCCGCTGATCGTCCTGATCGCGGTTCTCGTGCTCTACCCGGCGCTGTATTCGCTGCATCTGGCGACGCTGAACAAGGCGATGACGAAGTTCGTCGGCTTCGGCAATTTCGAGTTCCTGTTCAAGCGCGACACCTTCTGGCTGGTGGTCAAGCAGTCCTGCATTTTCGCGATCTCCGCGGTGGTCTTCAAGGCGCTGATCGGCTTCATCGTCGCGCATTTCGTGCACAACGTGCCCGCCAACAAGCAGCGCAAATGGCGCGGCATGCTGCTGGTGCCATGGGTGATCCCGCCGGCAATGAGCACGCTGGCCTGGCTATGGCTGTTCGATCCCTCCTACAGCGCTTTCAACTACACGCTGTCCTTCTTCGGCATCGGGCCGATCCCGTGGACCGGCGATGCGATGTGGGCGCGCTTCTCGGTGATCCTGGTCAACGTCTGGTACGGCGCGCCGTTCTTCATGATCATGTATCTGGCGGCGTTGAAATCGGTGCCCGAGCAGCTCTATGAAGCGGCAGCGATCGACGGCGCCAATTGGTGGCAGCGCATCTGGTACGTGACGCTGCCGATGATGCGCAACATCATCGCGATTACCACGCTGTTCTCGCTGATCGTCACCTTTGCCAATTTCGACATCGTGCGCATCCTGACCGCCGGCGGGCCACTCGATCATACCCACATCTTCGCGACCTGGGCGTTCCGCGTCGGCATCGAGGGCAGCGACATCCCGCTCGGCGCCAGCGTCTCGCTATTCATGGTGCCGATCCTCGCGGTCGCGGCGATCTTCATCCTGCGCGACATCACCAAACGCGGGAACGAATCCTGATGAGCACGATGACGATCGACAAGTCCGGGCCGACCCGCAAGGTCAAATACGGCAGCATGAGCCGCGATCGGACCTGGGCCCTACGCTGGTCCTATTTCTTCCTGGTGCTGTTCGCGATCTTCTCGCTGACGCCGCCGCTCTACATGCTGATCACGTCGTTGAAGGGCAGCGCGGAGATTTCCGCGGCGACCAATCCGTGGTGGGTATACCACCCCACACTCGAGAACTACGTCGAGCTCCTGACGTCGAACCAGTTCCTGCGCTTCTTCTGGAATTCGGCCTGGGTCTCCATCATCGTCGTCACCATCACGATGTTGATCAGTGTGCCGGCGGCCTTTGCCTTGGCGCGGATGAAGTTCTGGGGCTCGGCGACACTCGCGACCGGCGTCTTTCTCACCTATCTCATTCCGGACAGCCTGCTGTTCATTCCGTTGTTCAAGATGTTCGCGGTGTTCGGCGACTGGACCGGTATTCAGCTCATCAATCGGTGGTATGTGCTGGTGTTCATCTATCCGACGCTGACGGTGCCGTTCTGCACCTGGATCATGATCGGCTATTTCGCCTCGATCCCGAAGGAGCTCGACGAGGCCGCGATCATCGACGGCGCGAGTTGGTTCCAGACGCTGACCCGCATCTTCATCCCGGTCGCGCTGCCCGGCCTGATCGCGGCGACGATCTTCGCCTTCACCGTGTCCTGGGCCCAGTTCCTGTATCCGCTGGTGTTCACCACCTCGACCGACCAGCTCGTGCTGCCGGTCGGCATCATCACGACGCTGATCAAGGGTGACGTGTTCAACTGGGGACAGATCATGACCGGCGCCCTGCTCGGCGCCGCGCCGCCGCTGATCATCTACGCGTTCCTGATGGACTACTACATTGCCGGCCTCACCGCCGGCGCGACAAAGGGTTGAACGGATGGCCGACGTCAGTTTGCGCAAGGTGGTGAAGCGTTACGATGAGGTCGAGGCGGTGCGCGGCATCGATCTCGACATTGCCGACCATGAGTTCGTGGTGCTGGTCGGACCGAGCGGCTGTGGCAAGTCGACGACCTTGCGGATGATCGCGGGCCTCGAGGACATCTCCGACGGCGACATCATTATCGGCGGCGACGTCGTCAACGACGTGCCGCCGAAGGACCGCGACATCGCGATGGTGTTCCAGAACTACGCGCTCTATCCGCACATGACGGTGGCCGAGAACATGTCGTTCGGGCTGCGGCTGAAGAACTATCCCAAGGCCGAGATCAAGAGCCGGGTTACCGAGGCCGCCCGGATGCTCGACATCACCGACCTGATCGACCGCAAGCCGAAGCAGCTCTCCGGCGGCCAGCGCCAGCGCGTCGCGATGGGCCGTGCCATCGTGCGCAACCCGAAGGTGTTCCTGTTCGACGAGCCGCTGTCCAACCTCGACGCCAAGCTGCGCGTGCAGATGCGGATCGAGATCAAGAAGGTGCATCAGAAGGTCCGCACCACCACGGTCTACGTCACCCACGACCAGGTCGAGGCGATGACCCTGGCGGACCGCGTAGTGGTGATGAACCACGGCAAGATCGAGCAGATCGGCACGCCCAACGAACTCTATCACAAGCCGGCGACCCGGTTCGTCGCGAGCTTCATCGGCTCGCCCGCGATGAATTTCGTGCCGTGCCGGCTCGAGGATGTCGGCGGCAAGCTCAATGTCAGGCTCACCGACCGCCTCGCTTTCCCGCTGCCACCGGCGCGCGCCGCACGCTACCAGAGCCTCTCGCGCACCGACAAGTTGCTGCTCGGCATCCGGCCCGAGCATGTCATGGAGGCGCGGCCGCACGCCGAGCCCGGCGTCGAGCCGTTCGACGCGGTGCTCGACGTCACCGAGCCGATGGGGATGGAGACCCTGGTCTATTTCACGCTGGAGGGCAGTCAGCTCTGCGGCCGGGTCAATCCCAATGCGGGGGCGCAGGATGGCAGCCCGCTCCGATTGGCAGTGGACCTCAACAATATGCATTTGCTAAACGAGGTGACCGGCGCCGTCCTTTGACGGCGTACAAGAAACCGCAAGGGCAGGAAATGGCCATCAACAAGAAGAAGATTTTCATCACCCAGACTCTGTCGCCGGGGGCACGGGTGCTCCTCGACCAGCGGGACGACGTAGAACTCATCGAATTTCCCAATCTGATCTCCGCCAAGGACTTCCAGGCGATGCTGGAGCAGCACGCGCCGGTCCATGGTGTTGCGCTCGGTGCGACCCGATTTGGCGAGGCCGAGCTCGAGGCCTCCAAGGGCATGATGGTGGTGACCCGGATCGGCGTCGGCTACGACGCCGTCGACGTACCGGCGCTGTCCCGCCGCAAGGTGCCGCTGATGGTCGCAGGCACCGCGAACTCGCCCTCGGTCGCCGAACAGGCGCTGTTCATGATGCTGACGCTCGCCAAGCGCGCGCAGGAAATGCACACGATGGTCAAGGACGGCACCTGGGCGAGCCGGCTCGGGGTGCTGCCGTTCGATCTCTACGGCAAGACCGTGCTGATCATAGGCTTCGGCCGCATCGGCACCCGCACCGCCAAACGCTGTCTGGCGATGGAAATGAACGTGCTGGTCTATGATCCCTACAAGCCGGCCAGCGAGATCACCGCGGCAGGCTGCGAGCCGGTGTCGAGCCTGGAAGCGGCGCTGCCGCGTGCGGATTTCGTCACCATCCACTGCCCGAAGAACCCCGAGACGGTCGGCCTGTTCAACGCGGCGCGGATCGGGCTGATGAAGCCGACCGCCTATCTCATCAACACTGCCCGCGGCGGCATCGTCGATGAGAAGGCGCTGCACGACGCGCTGGTGTCGGGCAAGCTCGCCGGCGCCGGCCTCGATGTGTTCGAGGTCGAGCCGCCGCCGGTCGGCCAGCCGCTGCACGCGCTGCCGAACGTGATCATGGCACCGCATGTGGCCGGCGTGACCGTCGAGGCGGTCGATCGCATGAGCGAGCAGACTGCGCGCAACATTCTGAGCGTGCTGGACGGCAATCCGCTGCGCCAGAATGTCATCAACCAGGACGTCCTCGGCTAGAGCATGATCCGGAAAAGTGCGAAAGCGGTTTTCCGAAAAGATCATGCGCAAACAAGAAACAAGAGCGCGATGACGGTTCAACCTGATCGCATCGCGCTCTAGCTTCCAGCCTTCCTCGTTCGCGCCGCGGCCGATCGGCAGGATCGGCCCGGCGATGCGGAGTACTCAAATGGCCTTCAAGGAATTCGGCAACTACGATGCGGTCGGTCTCGCCGAGCTCGTCCGCAACAAGGACGTGACGGCAAAGGAGCTGCTCGACGAAGCGATCGCGCGCACCGCCGCCGTCGACCCCAAGATCAATGCGGTCGTCGTCAAGCACTACGACTACGCCGAGCGCCAGATCGCCAAGGGGTTGCCTGACGGCCCGTTCACCGGCGTTCCGTTCCTGCTGAAGGATCTCGACCTGCTCGCGGGCACCCGCACCACCTCGGGCGCCAGCCTGCTGAAGGACTTCGTCGCCGACCACAACGGCACCCTGGCGCAGCGCTTCCTCGACGCCGGCCTCACCATCTTCGGCAAGAGCTCGAGCCCGGAATTCGGCCTGATGCCGACCACGGAATCCCGCCTGTTCGGCCCGACCCGCAATCCCTGGAATCTCGACCATTCCTCGGGCGGCTCGTCAGGCGGCGCCGGTGCCGCGGTCGCGGCTCGCATCCTGCCGGTCGCGCATGCCAGCGACGGCGGCGGCTCGATCCGCATTCCCGCATCCGCCTCCGGCGTGTTCGGCATGAAGCCGACGCGCGCCCGCAATCCCTGCGGCCCCGATCGCGGCGAAGGCTGGGGCGGCTTCTCCGTCGGCCACGTGCTCAGCATCAGCGTCCGCGACAGCGCGGTCATGATGGACGCGATCCACGGTCCGGAGCCGTCGAGCATCTATGTCGCGCCACCGCCCGAGCGGCCGTTTTCCCAGGAGGTCGGCCGCGATCCCGGCCAGCTCCGCATCAGCTTCACCGACAAGTCGCCCTATGGCGACGCGATCGATCCCGAGATCGCGGAAGCGGTGCGCGACATCGCCAAACTGCTCGCGGGCCTCGGCCATCATGTCGAGGAGCGCGCCCCGCCGCTTGCGGCGGATCCGGCCGCGGTCATGACCACGATCGTTGGCGGCAACACCGCGCTGACCATCCGCCTGCTCGAGCAGCGCGTCGGCCGCACTCTGACCTCGGACGATGTCGAGCGGCTGACGCTCGCCAGCGGCCAGAACTCAGCCAAGATGACCCCCGCCGACTACGTCGCCGCACAGCTCGCGGCATTCCAGATCTCGCGTGCACTTGCCACCTTCTTCGAAGGTTGCGACATCTTCCTGAGCCCTACGCTGTGTGCGCCGCCGCTCCGTCTCGGCGAGCTGAACACGATGTCCGAGGACTTGACCCATATCGCGCCGGTGCTGCGCCGCTACATGCCGGGGACCTCGATGTTCAACATGTCCGGCCAACCCGCAATGTCGATGCCGCTGGCCTGGAACAAGGCGGGTCTGCCGCTCGGCATGATGTTCGCGGCCAAGCTTGGGGAGGAAGGGCTGCTGTTCCGTCTCGCCGCCCAGCTTGAGCAGGCGCGCCCCTGGAAGGACAAGCGGCCGCCGGTCTGCGCCTGACAATTTGGCAGCGTCGCCCGAGCTAACCAAAGGGCGACGCCGGGCTGACAAAGGGTAGTTGGATCAGGTAGATAGGAATGGCGTCGGCACGATTCCGTCGGCGTCATGACTGGGAGACCGAACCGTGAGCGACCCGACCGACGATGCGCTTGCTACGATCGCGAGCATTCTCGATCAGACGAGGACACCTCCCGAGAAGGCCAAGCCAACCGACAGGACGGCAGACAAGGCAGCCGAACCAGCCGGGGATCCGCCGGTCTCCATCGCGATGCCGCCGCCCCTACCAACGTCGGTCGAGATCGTTACGGTCGAAGCCGCGTCCATTACGACCGTGTCCACCACCGAGGCTGCGCCCGCCGAGCCATCGGCGGCCGAGCCGCCGCCGATCGAACAAGCCGAGCCAGCCGAACAGGCCGAGCCGAACGAACCCGAAGCCAGCGAACCGCTATTCGTCGAAGCAGCAGTGACCGAGCCGGAGTCGAGCGAGCCGGAGCCGATTCAACCGCAAGCCCCCGTCGAGGCCAACGGCTATTCCAAATCCGGCCCCGGCCCGATGGCGGCACTGCGCTTCCACTGGACGGTGCGCGAGGACAACGGCCAATACTATGTCGACGAGACCGTCGGTCAGGGATCGACCCCGCTCGTCAACGGCCCGATGGACAGCGACGCCGCGATCAAATTCGTCGACGATCGCGAGGCCGAAGCACGGCAGCGCTTTGAGCATTTCAAGCACGAGATGATCAGCCGCAGCGCGTCCCTGTTGCAGGCGCGCAGGGATAGCAACGACGTCTGAGCCACGACGACATTACAGGCGCTGCGAAAACACAGCCGCTGCAAAAAAAGTGGGATGGAGAACACTCGAATGCTTCGCGCGCTGGCCGGCCTCGCTCTCGCATTTCTGCTATCCGCCGCGCATGCGCAGCAGGCCCCGTCGCGGCTCGACGAGATCGTCAAGCGCGGCACGCTGCGCGTCGGCATGACCGGCGACTACCTGCCCTTCACTTCCCTCGACAAGGAGACCAAGGCCTTCCGCGGCTTCGATGTCGACATGGCGCAGTCGCTCGGCAAGGCGCTCGGCGTCAAGGTCGAATTCGTCCCGACCTCCTGGCCGCAGATGATGAAGGATTTCGAGGCCGACAATTTCGACATCGCGATGGGCGGCATCTCGATCACCTTCGACCGGCAGAAGAAGGGCTTGTTCTCGACGCCGATCATGCGCGAGGGCAAGACGCCGATCGCGCGTTGCGCCGACCAGGGCAAGTACGACACGCTCGCCGAGATCGACAGGCCCGGCACCCGCGTCATCGTCAATCCCGGCGGCACCAACGAGCGGTTTGCCCGCGCCAACGTGAAGGCGGCCGATATCCGCGTCTTCGGCGACAACACCAAAATCTTCGACGAGATCGCCAAGGGCGACGCCGACCTGATGATGACCGACGCATCCGAGACGCGCTATCAGCAGAAGCTGCATCCCGGCGTGCTGTGCGCCGTGCATCCCGACAAGCCGTTCGACTTCGCGGAAAAGGCCTACTGGATGCAGCGAGACGTCGCCCTGAAGGCGTTCGTCGACCAGTGGCTCCACATCGCGCGCGAGGATGGCAGCTACGCGAAGATCTACGCTGCGTGGTTCGAATAGCGCGCGGCGAATATGCGCATGCGGCAAGCCCCAGAGACAGAAAGCCCCGCTCGAGAGCGGGGCTTTCATTTGTAGAGCAGCAGCGTCTCAACCGACCTTGTCGTTGTATTCCTCGTCGGTGACGTGCTCCATCCAGGTCGAGAACACGCCGTCGAGCGCCTCCTGCATGGCGATGTGGGTCATGCTGTTGTCCGGCGAGGCGCCGTGCCAGTGCTTCTCGTTCGGCGGAATCCAGACCACGTCACCGGGACGGATTTCCCGGATCGGGCCGCCCTTGGCCTGCACGCGACCGATGCCGGAGATCACGTACAGCGTCTGCCCGAGCGGATGGGTGTGCCAGGCGGTGCGCGCGCCGGGTTCGAACGACACGCGCGAGGCGTTCAGCCGGGCCGGCGCCGGCGCCATGTTGATCGGGTCCTGCAGCACGCTGCCGGTGAAATTTTCCTTCGGCGCGCGGCGGGTCGGCCGCGAGCCGGAAACGTGGATATCCATGGGGTTACCTCCCTTTCTTGACGTTATTTCTTGGTCGCGGCGTAGCGCGCCTTGGTCTCGGCATTCATCGGGTACAGGCCGGGCAGCTGGGCGCCGTTGTTGACCTCGTTGACGATCCAGGCCTCCATCCGCTCCTGCTCGGGCCCTTCGGCCAGCACGTGCTCGAGGAATGCCTGCGGGATCAGCACCGCACCGTCCTGGTCCGCCACCACCACGTCGTTCGGAAACACGGCAACGCCGCCGCAACCGATCGGTTCACCCCAGCCGACGAAGGTCAGCCCTGCGACCGACGGCGGCGCCGCGTAGCCATCGCACCACACCGGCAGGCCGGTGCCGAGCACGCCCTCGACGTCGCGCACCACACCGTCGGTGATCAGCGCCGTCACTCCGCGCTTGACCATGCGCGCGCACAGGATGTCGCCGAAGATGCCGGCATCGGTGATGCCCATCGCATCGACCACCGCGATGCAGCCCGCCGGCATCGCCTCGATCGCGGTCCGGGTCGAGATCGGCGACGACCAGGATTCCGGCGTCGCCAGATCCTCGCGGGCCGGCACGAAGCGCAACGTGAAAGCAGGCCCGACCAGCCGCTCCTGCCCCGGCTTCAAGGGCTTGGTGCCGCGCATCCAGATGTTGCGAAGCCCCTTCTTGAGCAGGACCGTGGTGATGGTGGCGGTGGACACGTGCGACAGCGTCGCGATCGCCTCAGTGGACAGTGACATCTGGAAAGCTTGCTCCGATGGGAGGAAAAGACCGCCGCATGTTGCCGGGCGAAGGCGTTGCGTCAAGGGCTGCGAGAAAAACCTGCGATCAGCCCAATTTATCGATCGCATGCCGATTAATTTATTGAAGTTGCTGCATCATTTTGCACGAAGCGAATTCCGTTTCGATGCAAAACACGCTAGCTTGATGCTCCGACCAAGTCCGCTTTGACCCCATGGCCGAACCCTTAAGTCTCCCCCGCCTTTTGCCGAGTGGCGACAGCGCCATCACGGTGGAATTCAGCCGCACCATCGACGACGCCGCGAACCGGCGGGTGCTCGCGCTCGACCGCGTGATCTCGGCCGAGCCGATCGCAAGCATTACCGAGACCGTGCCGACCTATCGGTCGCTGCTGGTACATTACGATCCCGTGCAGATCAGCTTCGATGCGCTCGGCGAGCAGCTGCTCGCGCGTGCCGCCAAGGCACCGCCGTCTGAGACCGGAACGCGGCGCTGGCGAATTCCCGTCACCTATGGCGGCGAGCACGGCATCGACCTCGAGGATGTGGCGAAGGCGCTCCAGACCACGCCCGACCAGATCGTGGCGCGCCATGTCGCCAGCGACTATCGCGTCGCCATGATCGGCTTCACGCCCGGCTGGTCCTATCTCAGCGGCCTGGACAGCACCCTGCACCTGCCCCGGCGCAAGGAGCCGCGGCTCGTCACCCCGGCGGGCACCATCTCGATCGGTGGAATCCAGACCGGCGTGCAATGCCTGGCCGGCCCGAGCGGCTGGCACCTGCTCGGCCGTACCCCCGTGAGGACCTACCAGTTGCATCGCGATCCGACCTTCCTGCTGGAGCCGGGCGACGCCATCACCTTCACGGCGATCGACGCCAAGACCTTCGCGGAACAGGACCGCGCCGCCGAAGCCGGCGAGTTCGTCGCCGAATTGGTGACGCCATGAGCAGTCTGGTGGTCACCTCGATCGGCCCTGCGAGCTCGGTGCAGGACGGCGGACGTCCGGGCTCGCAACGCTACGGCCTGACGCCGAGCGGCGCGATGGACCGGCTTTCGCTCGCTGCCGCGAATACGCTGGTCGGCAATGACCCGTTTGCCGCCGCGGTGGAAATCGGCCCGTTCGGCGCCACGTTCACCGCACGCGGCGGCGCTGTGCGCATCAGCCTCGCCGGCGCCTCGCGCAATGCCGATATCGGGGGCCGCACTGTCGCGTTCGACAGCTCGGCGACCCTCGCCGAAGGCGAGACCCTCAGTCTCGGCTTTGCGCGCGGCGGATCGTTCAGTTACCTCGCGATCGAGCACGGCATCGAGGGCGAGCCGATGTTCGGCAGCCTCGCCGTCAACGCCCGCGCCGGGCTCGGCAGTCCCTACCCGCGCCCGCTGCAAAGCGGTGATACGTTGAAGACGCAGGCCGCCAGCGGCGCGCCCGAGCGCCGTATCGAATTGCCGGCTGCCAGCGATGCACCGATCCGCATCGTGTTCGGGCCGCAGGACGACGAGTTCGCAGAGGAGCACAAGAAGCTGCTCGTCGACGGCGAGTGGAAGATCTCGGCCACCAGCGACCGCATGGGCTACCGCCTCGAAGGTCCGGTCATCAAGCATCTTGACGGCCACAACATCGTCTCCGACGGCACCGTGAACGGCAGCATCCAGGTGCCCGGCAATGGCCAGCCGATCGTGCTGATGGCGGACCGCGGCACCAGCGGAGGCTATCCCAAGATCGCGACCGTCATTACCGCCGATTTCGGCCGCTTCGCGCAGATCTCCGCCGGCCGGCCGTTTCGCTTCAAGGCTCTCACGATCGCAGAGGCGCAGGCTGAGGCGATCAAGTACCATGAGCTGTTGCGTTCGCTCCCCGACCGGCTCCGCGGCATCGACGATTTCGGCCTCAACATCGAGGCGCTGCGGGATGCGAATGTCGCGGGTCAGGCCATCAGCGCCGTCGATGTGTCGACCTGGCAAGTTGCGCTACCCTGAAGCAAATACCAACAACAAGCGGATCGATCGTCATGACCTCAACCATCGACCTCAATTGCGATCTCGGCGAAAGCTTCGGCCCCTGGGAGATGGGCAATGATGCCGCGATGATCGAGCTTGCGACCTCGGTCAACGTCGCCTGCGGCTTTCATGCCGGCGATGCCGATATCATGCGACGCACGGTCGAGTTGGCGAAGGCGCGCGGTGTCAGCGTCGGCGCGCACCCCGGCTATCGCGACCTGCACGGCTTTGGCCGCCGTCCGATGCCGGGACTGACATCTTCGGAGATCGAGAACCTGATCGCCTATCAGATCGGCGCCTTGCAGGCGATCGCCACCGCGGCCGGCCACAAGGTGACCCATGTGAAGGCGCATGGTGCGATCTCCAACGTCGCTTGCGAAGACGACATGACCGCGAAGGCGATCGCCAGCGCGATCAAGGCGGTCGACGCCAGTCTCGTGTTCGTGGTGCTCGCCAATTCGAAACTGGTGCGCGCCGGCGAAGCCGCCAATCTTCGAATGGCGCACGAGGTGTTCGCCGACCGCGCCTATGAGGACGACGGCAATCTGGTGTCGCGCAAGAAGCCCGGCGCGGTGCTGCATGACCCGAGGGTGATCGCCGATCGCGTGGTACGGATGGTGCAGGACGGCGCCGTCGTCTCGGTCACCGGCAAGGTGATCAAGATGCAGACCGATACCGTCTGCATCCATGGCGACACGTCCGGCGCCGTGGAGATCGCCCGCAATGTGCGTGAGGCGCTGAAGCAAGCCGGTATCACAGTCGCACCGTTCAAGACCGCGCACTGAGCCGCCGATCCGCAGCATTGACGTGGGCCGGTCGCCGTGCCGGCCCCTTTAGATTCCGTTAAGAGTCTTCTTAAACCCAAACTTGCCGTTTGATTGCTAGGTGCTGCTTCCGAGCCTTTGATTGTCCTCTCAGGAAATTGGGTACGAAAGCATGTTCCGCACCACGCTCTCCCTCGCCATTGCCGCGGTTGCCACCGCCGCCTTCACCAGCGCGGCCTCGGCCGGCTGCTACAGCTGCTATACGCCGCCGCCGCAACCCTGCACGACCTGCTATCAGGTGCAGACCGTGCCGCCGCAATATCGCACCGTGCAGGAAACCGTGATGGTCGCGCCGGGCCGCGTCGTCGCGCATCGCACGCCGGCGCAGTATCGCACCGTGATGGTGCCGAAGACCGTGATGGTCGCGCCCGAAGGCGTCGCCTATGAGCGCATCCCGCCGCAATACGCCACCCAGGAACGCACCCAGATGGTCTCGCCGGGCTATTCCTACTACGCGCCGGTCCAGCAGACCTGCAACACCTGCGGCGGCTATGGACAGGGCTACGGATACGGTTACGGCTACTGAGCTCTGGGTATCCAGCCAACACAAAGCCGCCGCCTGAGGCTATCAGACGGCGGCTTTTGAATTGTTTGAGGGGTCAGAACGGGCGGACGGACAGCGTGCCGAACACGATGGCCGCGATCACCGCGAAGGCGCTGTAGAGCGCCACGGTGTGAATTCCGCTCCCGGACTTCCTTGCAATCTGTCGCGCGTAAAAGTGCAGGCGGGCCTCCGCCGATAGTTCGCGCATGGTCGATCTCCAACGCCCCATTGTCGTGGATATGGAATATCGTTCGCTGGCGGATTCAAGCGGGCGGCGAAAATAGCGACGCCGCCACCTCGAGGCACTCGGTTCCGAGAGGAATATTCCTCCCCGCGGGTTCGCCCGAGAATTCCATTCGCTGCAATTCGAGGTACCGGGAACCGCGCCGGTCCGGAGCCAATCGAAAATCCTGAAAACAACCCCATGCAAAGCAGCCGGAGGTGCCGCCGCCGCGCCGCCTTCAGGGCTTCCAGCGCCCGATCTTGAATGCAGCCAGATGCCCCTGAACGTCGGCGGGATCGAACGGAGGACCGGCGAACGCGCCGATGGCATTGGCGGCGCCCGCCGGCTGTCCCGATGCGGCGTCGTACAGGTCAGGCCTGAACACGGCCATGGCGGCCTTCAGCGCCTCGGGCCGGAACGGCGTCTGGCCCCAGCGAACCATCTGGGCATAGAGCCAGGCCGCCTGCACCGGATCGGGCCGTGCCGCCGCCTCGCGCCCGACCAGGAGGTAGCGGCCGCTCTCGCGCATGGTGCCGTCTGGCGAGATCTTGAGCCGGCCGTCGAGCGTGCGCTGGATGACGCTGGCATCGACGCCGATCCGTTCCGGTGAGCTCAGGATGCGTGCTACCTCGGGCCGGTTCTCGGGCTGCTCGATGAACTCGGCGGCGCGCAGATGCGCACGCACCAGCGCGGCCACCACGTCGGGATGTGCCTCCGACCAGGTCTGGCGCACCGCCAGCACCTTCTCCACCGCGCTGAGCAGGATGTCGGACACGAAGTGCAGGATGTGACCGATGCCGAGATCGACCGCGATCGAATTCCAGGGCGCGCCGACGCAGAACGCATCGATATGGCCGTTGGCGAGGCTGTCGACCATGTAGGGCGGTGGCAGCACCACGAGCTGGACATCCTCGTCGGGATCGACGCCGCCGGCCGCCATCCAGAACCGCAGTTGATAATTGTGCGTCGAGAACGGGAACGTCATGCCGAACGTCAGTGGCTCCGCCCCGCTCTGCCGCCGCTTCGCGACCACGCGCGCCAGTGCACGCGAGGTGGCCATCGGATCGACGCGATCGCCGTCGAGCTCCGCCATCAGCGCGGCGTGCAGCGCCGGCGACACCGTGATGGCGTTGCCGTTGAGCCCGAGATTGAACGGTGCCGCGATCGGTACCCTGACGTGACCGAGCCCGAGACTCGAGGCGATCGCCACCGGCGCCAGCAGATGGGCGGCATCGAACAGCCCGATATTGAGCTTGTCGCGGACATTCGACCACGACACCTCGCGCACCAGCGTGACGTCGAGACCTTCGGCCGCGGTGAATCCCTTGTCGACGGCTGTGATCAACGCAGCGGCATCGACCAGCGGAATGAATCCGATGCGCAATTGTGTGGTCATTTCAGCAGCTCCGACGCCGTCAGGATCGATTGCGCGATCTCCCCGATTTTCTTCTTCTCGCGCATCGCGGTCGAACGCATCAGCACATAGGCCTCCTCCTCGGTCAGCCCCTTGACCTTCATCAGGATGCCCTTGGCGCGGTCGATCACCTTGCGCTCCTCCAGCGCGTGCTTGGTGCGGTCGAGCTCGTCCTGCAGCTTGGAGAACGCATTGAAGCGGGAGACGCAGAGATCGAGGATCGGCTTGATGCGCTCCTTCTTGAGACCGTCGACGATGTAGGCGGAAACACCGGCCTCCACAGATGCCTGGATCGATGCGGCGTCGCTCTGGTCGACGAACATCGCGATCGGCCGGCGGACCGCCCGGCTGACCTGGAACATTTGTTCCAGCACGTCGCGGCTGGGGTTCTCGAGGTCGATCACGATGATCTCGGGGTCGAGCGCATAGATCCGCGACAGCAGGCTCTGCATCTCGCTGATATGGACCACGTCCGTGTAGCCAGCCTCCCGCAGTCCCTCCTCCAGGATGGCCGCACGGATCGGGCTCTCGTCGACTATGACGATTTTGGGAGACGACTCAGCGCTCATCGACAACTCTTAGGGCCCGGCAGAGCATCCATATCATGACGGAAGCCTCGGGAAAGGGTTGTAATTCTCGGCAATTGGGACTAGCTCCTGCCCATCAATCAGGCAGATTTGGGAAGATATGCAAGAGGCCGCCGCGCCGAAAGTGAGCTTCGTGTCCTTGGGATGCCCCAAGGCGCTGGTCGATTCCGAGCGCATCATCACCCGGCTGCGCGCGGAGGGCTATGAGCTCGCGCGCAAGCACGACGGCGCCGACATCGTCATCGTCAACACCTGCGGCTTCCTCGACAGCGCCAAGCAGGAATCGCTCGCTGCGATTGGCGAAGCCATGGCCGAAAACGGCAAGGTCATCGTCACCGGCTGCATGGGCGCCGAGCCGGAGCAAATCGAAAGCGCCTATCCGGGCGTGCTGTCCATCACCGGGCCGCAGCAATATGAGAGCGTGCTGGACGCCGTGCACCGCGCGCTGCCGCCGGCGCACAATCCGCACATCGACCTGGTGCCGCCGCAGGGCGTCAAGCTGACGCCGCGCCACTACGCCTATTTGAAGATTTCCGAGGGCTGCAACAACCGTTGCAGCTTCTGTATCATCCCGAAGCTGCGCGGCGACCTGGTGTCGCGGCCGGCCAACGACGTGCTGCGCGAAGCCGAGAAGCTGGTGAAGGCCGGCGTCAAGGAATTGCTCGTCATCTCGCAGGACACGTCGGCCTATGGCGTCGACCTGAAATATGCCGAGAGCCCCTGGCAGGATCGCAGCGTCCGCGCCAAGTTCTACGATCTGGCAAAAGAGCTCGGCGAGCTCGGCGCCTGGGTGCGGCTGCAATACGTCTACCCCTACCCGCATGTCGATGAGGTCATTGGGCTGATGACCGAAGGCAAGGTGCTGCCCTATCTCGACATCCCGTTCCAGCATGCGAGCCCAGACGTGCTGCGCGCGATGAAGCGCCCGGCCGCGCAGGAGAAGACGCTGGCGCGGATCCAGAAATGGCGCGAGCAATGCCCCGAGCTGACGCTGCGCTCGACCTTCATCGTCGGCTTCCCCGGCGAGACCGATGCCGATTTCGCCTATCTGCTCGACTGGCTCGATGAAGCCGGGATCGACCGTCTCGGCTGCTTCAAATATGAGCCGGTGGCCGGCGCGACGTCGAACTCGATTCCCAATGCCGTGCCGGACGAGGTCAAGCAGGAGCGCTGGAATGCGCTGATGGCACGGCAGCAGAAGATTTCGGCCCGCCGCCTCAAGCGCAAGGTCGGCACCCGCCAGCAGGTGATCATCGACGAGGTCGGACCGACCGTGGCCAAGGGCCGGTCAAAGGCCGACGCGCCTGACATCGACGGCGCCGTCTATCTGACCAGCCGCCGCCCGCTCAAGGTCGGCGAGATCGTCACCGCCAAGATCGAGCGCTCCGACGAATACGATCTGCACGGGACCGTCGCCGGATTCTGACGTCGCCTGGTGGTTCGATTTTTCACCAGGTCATGAACAGGATGCGCAGCCACATGACGACGAGCACGACATTGCTCGCTACGAAAATCAGCAGCCGGTGAAGTACGCTGTTATACGTCAGGTGGACGGCGCTGTGAACGATACGCAGCGCAACATAGGCCCAGGCCAGTCTCACAAAAACAGTGTCGGACCTCTGGAGGATGAGGATCAGGAGACTGGCCGTGTAGAACAGTACCGGCGATTCCAGCAGGTTCATGTAGTTGCGGTTGATGACGCTGACCGCAGGCGGAACCCGATGCGATTCGCCGAGCCGGTAGTCGTCGGCGGTTGTTTCCTTGGACAAGCCCCTCCTGATCCCCATCAGAAGCAAGATCGCCAGCGTGAACAACGCCAACACGATCGCGGGCCTGACGATCTCGAGACTGTTCATCGCGTCCCTCGCGGATGCGCTGTTTCCGTTCCGGCGAACCACGCCAAGAGCCGTTTCATCACATTGATTTTGACGTCTTGATGCAGTGAAGATTGCTGTGATGAACCACTAAGCGGGATGAGTTTTGGTTGAATCGGCTTGGCGCGCTCTCGGTCCACCTCTCCCCGTCGGGGAGAGGTCGGCGCGGAGCGCCGGGTGAGGGCTATTGCTCCCTCGATAGACCGTACCCCCTCACCCGATTTGCTACGCAAATCGACCTCTCCCGAGGGAGAGGTGAACTTTCGACGCCGTTCCATCTCAACCTAATCTCATCATGTTTTAGTTGGCCGTCGGCGGCGCGGCGAGCGCCGGGTCCAGCGTGCGCAGCACGCGATGGATACGCACCGAGCTGCCGATGCCGGCGTTGCGCACATAGGCATCGATGACCTCCTCGCTCTCGACCACCACGAGGCCGAACAGCTTGCGGTCATCGGTGGCGTAGGTGCACAGCCAGTGCATCTTGCCCTGCGTTGCAACGATGGCGTCCAACGCAATCCGCGCATGACGCGCCGCCTGGGCATCATCGGTCACATCGAAATTGGCCGGAAGATCTCGTTCGATCAGAAGCTTGATCATGGCTCCACCTCCAGGATTGCCTCGCCGCAGCCTAACACGCTCCGGGGCGCCGCTCGGTCACGATAGCAGCTCCCGCTTGACACCGCCGGCCGTTCGGCTGTATGGGCCTGCGCCATGAAGCTGAACCGGACCCACCGCCGCGCCATCAACCGTCGTCGCACCCGCGACGATGCTGGGCTGCGCCGTGTCCGACGCCATCGCTGATCCGATCAAATCAGCCAAGGTTTTCGAGAAGGCCGCGCCCCCAAAGCGCGGCCTTCTTGCTTTTTCGGCCTGCTTTTTCCCCAACGACTGCCCCCAAGAGGAGAACGACATGACCAATGCTCCCCATCCGTTCGACGCGCTGATGGACATCACCGCCCGCCCCGAGGTCGTGTTCGTGCGCGGCGCCGGCTCGTATTTGTGGGACGACAACCGCAACCGCTATCTCGATTTCGTGCAGGGTTGGGCCGTGAACCCACTCGGCCATTCGCCCGTCATCGTCGCCGATGCGCTGGCGGCCCAGGCCCGGCGGCTGCTCACCCCGAGCCCGGCCTTCTACAACGAGCAGAGCCTGAAACTGGCAAAACTGTTGGTCGACAACAGTTGCTTCGATCAGGTGTTCTTCGCCAATTCCGGCGCGGAAGCCAACGAGGGCGCGATCAAGCTCGCGCGCAAATTTGGTGCCAAGTACAAGGGTGGCGCGCACGAGATCATTACCTTCGAAGGCGGCTTCCACGGCCGGACGCTCGCGACCATGTCGGCCTCGGGCAAGAAGGCATTCGAGCCGCTGTTCGAGCCGAAGGTCTCGGGCTTCCGGAAAGCGCGGCTGAACGACATCGAGTCGGTGCGGAAGTTGATCTCGTCGTCGACGGTCGCGGTCATGCTGGAGCCGATCCAGGGTGAGGCCGGCGTCTGGCCCGCGACGGACGCGTTCCTGAAGGAGTTGCGCGCACTGACCCAGCAGCGTGGCCTGCTGCTGATCGTCGACGAGATCCAGACCGGCATCGGCCGGACCGGCAAGCTGTTCGGCTATGAGCATGCCGAGATCGCGCCCGACATCATGACGCTCGGCAAGGGCATCGGCGGCGGCGTGCCGCTCGCGGCCCTGCTCGCGACCGACCACGCCTCGTGCTTCGACCACGGCGATCAGGGTGGCACCTTCAACGGCAATCCGCTGATGTGCGCCGCCGGACTCGCCGTGCTCGATCAGGTCAGCCGGCCCGAATTCCTGAAATCGGTGGTCGACGCAGGCCTGCTGCTCGAGCGCGAATTGCAGCGGCTGTCGGCGCGGCATGGACTCGGCGAGATCAGAGGCCGCGGCCTGCTGCTCGCGCTCGATCTCAAGATGCCGATCGGCGCCGCCATCGTCGCCGAAGCGTTCGCAGCCGGCGTGCTGATCAACTCGCCGCAGCCGGACACGCTGCGCTTCATGCCGGCGCTCAATGTCACGCGGGAGGAGATATCCGCTGTCGTCGACTGCCTGGATACGGTGCTGACCAAGGTCGGCGCAGCAAGGCGGGTGGCGTAAGCGCCGACACGCGCGTCATTGCGAGCGAAGCGAAGCAATCCACATCACCGCTCGGGGATAGATGGATTGCTTCGTCGCTTCGCGCCTCGCAATGACGGCGAGAGTTACGGCCTGAGAATCGCCGCACCGGTGGTCGCCCGGCTCTCCAGATCGATATGCGCCTTTGCCGCATCCTTCAGCGCATAGGCGTGGTTGATCGGCACGTGCAGCTTGCCGTTGATCACGGCGGCGAACAGCGTGTCGGCGCCTTCGAGCAGCTCCTTGCGGGTGCCGACGTAGTCGTTGAGCTTGGGCCGTGTCGCGAACAGCGAGCCATGGTTGTTGAGCTCGGCGAGCGGGAACGGCGGCACCGGCCCCGACGCATTGCCGAACGACACGAACAGGCCGCGCGGCCTGAGGCAGGACAGCGATCCTGGGAAGGTGGTCTTGCCGACGCCGTCATAGACCACGTCGCAGAGCTCGCCGCGGCTGATCTGCTTGACGCGCTCGACGAAGTTCTCCTCGTTGTAGAGGATGACGTGATCGCAGCCATTGGCGAGCGCGAGATCGGCCTTGGCCTTCGAGCCGACGGTGCCGATGACATGCGCACCGAGCGCCCGCGCCCACTGGCAGGCCAGCAGCCCGATGCCGCCGGCCGCGGCGTGGATCAAGACGCGATGGCCCTGCTCGACCTTGAAGGTCTTGTGCAGCAGGTACCAGACCGTGAGCCCCTTGAGCATCAGCACGGCGCCCTGCTCATAGGTGATGTGGTCGGGCAGCTTGACGAGCTTGTCGGCCGGGATGACGCGCTCGGAGGCGTAGCCGCCGAGGTTGAAGTAATAGGCGACGCGGTCCCCAGGATGGAAGTTGGTCACCCCCGGCCCTACCGCCAGGACCTCGCCGGCGGCCTCGTTGCCGGCGATGAACGGCAGGCCGGGCGCCTTGTAGAGGCCAGTGCGGAAATAGACGTCGATGAAGTTCAGCCCGACCGCATGCTGGCGGATGCGGACCTCGCCATTGCCGGGCGGGCCCACCTCGACGTCCTCATAGGTCAGGACCTCCGGGCCCCCCACCTGGTGCACGCGCACGGCCTTGGTCATCTCGATCACTCCCCTCAAATTCGTATCATGCGAGCGAAGGCCATCGGCACCGCCTTGTCAACCAAGCGGCCCGGAACCGCGGCCTAGCGCCTTTGCGCTCCGATTGGATCGGAACGAGGCTCCAGATTCTTGCTTTGACGCGTTTTCTCCACGCGAACCGGTGCCCACTTCGCTGGAAAACGCCTTAGCGCGCAACCTTGCCGCGGTTGCGCCGGGCCAGCACGTTGAACATCTCGACCGCCGCCGAGAACGCGATTGCGAAGTAGATGTAGCCGCGCGGGATGTGGAATTTGAAGCCGTCGGCCACCAGCGCCACGCCGATCAGGACCAGGAACGCCAGCGCCAGCATCTTGGTGGTCGGGTGCTCCGCGACGAACCGCGCCACCGGTCCCGACGACACGTACATCACGATGCAGGCGATCACGACCGCCGCGATCATGATCTCGAGGTCCTGCGCCATGCCGATCGCGGTGATGATCGAGTCCAGCGAGAACACCAGATCGACGATGATGATCTGCACGATCACCCAGAAGAACGCGTTGGGGCTCGGCTTGGTCTTCTCCTCGGCGTCGCGTACCTCGACTTCGGCGTGGATCTCGTGGGTCGCCTTGGCGATCAGGAACAGGCCGCCGCCGATCAGGATGATATCGCGCCACGACAGCGCGACGCTCTGGATGGTGATCACCGGTTGGGTCAGGCCGATCAGCCAGACCAGGATCGAGAGAAGCAGGATGCGGAACACCAGCGCCAGCAACAGCCCGATCTGCCGCGCGCGGTTGGCCTGTGGCTGCGGGATCCGTGACACCAGCACCGACAGGAAGATCACGTTGTCGATGCCGAGCACGATCTCGAGCGCCGTCAGCGTCAACAGCGCGGCCCAGGCTTCCGGGCTACTGATCAATTCCATCATGCTCTAAAGGCTTTCATCCGGCGGATCAGGGTATCGCTGCCGACAATGTAGGCCGCGATGATGCAGAGCCCGAAAGTGACGGGCGCGCCGACCACGAAGTCGTTGGCCAGCGCATATCCGGCAAGCACCGCCCAGGCGGCGAGCAGCCACAGCGTCAGCCAGCGCAGCCGCACCACGCGGAACGGGTGCAGCACGTGGAACGGTGCAAAGGTCAAGGCGATCAGCAGCGCGACCACGATCGTCGACAGCACCGGCGGCAGGTGCAGCAGGAACAGATAGAATGCCGCGGCATTCCACAGCGCCGGGAAGCCGCGGAAATGATTGTCGTCGGCCTTCATGCGGCGGTCGGCGAAATACAGCGCGCTGGAGACCACGATGCCGATGCCGAGGATCGGCGCCGCCAGCGGCAGCAGCATGCCGCTCGCCGTGATCGCATAGGCCGGAACGAACACATAGGTGACGAAATCGACCACCAGATCGAGCACCTCGCCCGACCAGTTCGGTTGCAGCCGCACCACATCGAGCCGGCGCGCCAACGGGCCGTCGATCCCGTCGATGATCAGCGCAACCCCGAGCCAGGCGAACATGTTGGCCCAGTGCTCGCGCACCGCTTCCAGCATCGCCAGCAGTGCCACCCCGGCGCCGAGCGCCGTGAAAATATGAACGGAGAATGCGGCGGTCCGCATCCGTTCTGGCAAGGCGTCAGGCTGGCCGGTCTGCTCCATAGGCGGCCAGTGCTATCAGGAATCGGTGCCGTTTGCATATGCAGTCTTGCGGCGTTCCGCCGCGCAAATCACTGGAAAGCTTTGCTGGTTACCGATCACTTGAAAATCGGGCCAAGCGTGTCAAATGTCCTGATATGACCGACAGCTCGCTCGATTATGACGTTATCGTAATAGGCGGCGGCCCGGCCGGATTGACGGCCGCGATCGCCCTCGCCGACGCCGGCGCACGGACCGCGCTGTTGGCGCGCCGCGTGCCTTATGCCGACAACCGGACCACCGCGCTGCTCGGCGCCTCGACCGAGGTCCTGGAGCGGCTGGACGTCTGGCGGCGCTGCGGCGATAGCGCGGCGGCACTCAAGACGATGCGCCTGGTCGACGACACCGGGCGAGTGATCCGCGCGCCGGAAGTGCGGTTCTCCTCCGACGAGATCGGCCGCGAGCAGTTCGGCTTCAACATCGACAACCGCTCGCTGGTCGCAGCGCTCGAGGATCGCGCCGCCGAAATCGCCGCGCTGACGCGGTTCGATGACGAGGCAGCGTCGGTCCAGCCGGAGAGTGCCGCGGTCACCGTGGTGACACGGCAGGGCCAGTCCCTTTCGGCCCGGCTGGTGGTCGGAGCCGACGGGCGCAACTCAATGTGCCGCGAGGCCGCCGGGATCGCGGTCACAAGCCGCGAACTCGGGCAATCCGCCCTCACCTTCAACATCAGGCATAGCCGGCCCCACAACAACATCTCGACCGAGTTTCACACCGGGCACGGTCCGTGCGTGTTCGTGCCGCTCAGCGGCAACCGGAGCAGCGTGGTCTGGGTCTCGGCACCCAAGGAGGCCGAACGGCTGATGGCGCTCGACGATGACGAATTGTCTGGCGCGGCGGAGCGGCAATCGCATTCGATTCTCGGCCGCGTCGAGGTGCAGCCCGGACGGCATGTATTTCCGCTGGCGATCGAGCGACCCCGGCAATTCGCCAGGGACCGTATCGCGTTGGTCGGCGAATCCGCCCATGTGCTGCCGCCGATCGGCGCGCAGGGCCTCAACATGGGACTGCGCGACGCGGCCGACATTGCCGAGATCGTGGGCCAGGCGCTCGGCCGCGGCGAGGATCCCGGCGCGCCCAACGTGCTGGCGCGCTATCACGCCGCGCGGCGGCCGGACGTTGCGAGCCGGACCTGGGCGATCGACATCGCCAACCGCTCGCTGCTGAGCGATTTCCTCGGCGTGCAGACGGCGCGCGCCGCCGGCCTGCATTTGCTCGGCGCATTCGGCCCGCTGCGGCGGCTCGCGATGCGCGAGGGGCTCGCGCCGTCATGGCGGCGGTAACCAAGCGTTTTCAAGCGAAGTGAGTACCGGTTCGCGTTAAGAAAACGCGTCAACCAAGAATCTCCTCTTAAGGAAACACCAGCCGCCCGCTCTGGATGAACCACATCACGCTGGTCAGCGTGACCACGGACGCGAAGGTGCCGATCAGCACCGCGACCGACGCCGGCTCGATCCAGGTGTCGTTCTGCCGGGCGATCACGAACACGTTGAGCGCCGGCGGCAGCGAGGCCATCAGCACCGCGGTCGCCGCCCAGGGCTGCGCGAATGGCCCGAACAGCAGCATCAGTCCGAACGCCAGCAGCGGATGGATCAGGAGCTTGATCGCAACCACGCCCGGGACCTCCCACGGCACCCGCTTGAACGGACGCAGCGCCACGGTGACGCCGAGCACGAACAGCGCCATCGGCGCGGCGGCGTTTTGCAGGAACTGGATGGTGTGGTCGAGCGCCGTCGGCAGCGGAATGTGGAACGCGGCGACCAACGCACCGAACACGGCCGACATGATCAGCGGGTTCTGCACGATCTGCCTGAGCACCACGCCGAAGGCGTGCAGCAGCGAGGGATGGTCGCGATCGGTGAGCTCGATCAGGAGCGGCACGATCGAGAACAGGAAGATGCTGTCGCAGCAGAAGATCAGCGCGGTCGGCGCCGCCGCCTTGGTGCCGAGCACGGCCAGCGCCAGTCCCGGACCCATATAGCCGATATTGCCGTAGGCGCCCGACAGGCCCGCAAGCGTGGCCTCGCGCAGCGTCAGGCGTCCCATCATCTTGCCTGCGACCATCGCGAGGAAGAACGCGATCACGGTTCCGAGCGTGGTGGCGATCAGGAATGGCGGGTTGTTCAGCTCGGCGAACGGCGTCTTCGACATGATCCCGAACAGCAGCGCCGGCAACGAAACGTAAAGCAGGAAGAAATTCATCCAGGCGAGCCCGCTCTCGGGCAAACCCTTGGCCTTTCCACACGCGTAGCCAATGAAGATCAGGCCGAAATACGGCAACGCCAGATTGAGGATATCGATCATTCTGAAAGTAGTTTCTCGGCCGGATTTCGGGTCGTTTTCGCCCGGCTAGAATCGGTAAACCGGGGGTTAATTCGCCGCCTTGCCCCTAGCATCGGCCACAATGTTGGTCTATCGACGAACCATGATCAAAGCGCGCACCGCCAAGTTTCAGATCGGGCAGATCGTCCGTCACCGGGTGTTCTCCTTCCGGGGCGTGATTTTTGATATCGATCCGGAGTTCAACAACACCGAGGAATGGTGGCTGTCGATCCCCGAGGACATGCGGCCCCACAAGGACCAGCCGTTCTATCATCTGCTCGCGGAGAACTCGGAGACCGAGTACGTCGCCTATGTCTCCGAGCAGAACCTGCTGCCGGATGATTCCGGCGAGCCGATCCGGCATTCGCAGGTGGCCGAGATCTTCGTGAAGGACAAGTCGGGCGGCTACCGTCCGCGCAATCCGTCGCTGAACTGACGGCCGCCCGGCGGTCAGACGCCCTCACGCTTCGCCAGCACCACCGCGATCACCCAGACGGCAAAACCCGTCAGCGCCAGTCCGGCGCCGACAAGACCGGTCGACGTCCAGCCGTAGCCGGCCGCAACCGCCATTCCGCCGAGCCACGGCCCCAGCGCATTGGCGACGTTGAAGGCGGAATGGTTGAGCGCCGCAGCCAGGCTCTGCGCCTCGCCCGCGACATCCATCAGCCGGGTCTGCAACACCGTCGCAAGCGCGCCGCCCAGCCCGATCAGGAACACATCGGCGCTCAGGGTCCAGAAATTCCCCGCCGCCAGCGGATAGAGCGCCAGCGTCGCCGCCGACCACAGCAGCAGGCCGCCGGCGGTCGCCATCAGCGCACGGTCGGCAAAGCGCGGCACGATGATGTTGCCGGCGGTGAGGCCTGCCCCGAACACGCACAGCGTCACCGGCACCAGCGCGGGCGAGGCGTGGGTGACAGCGAGCATGGTCGAAGCCAGGTAGGTGTACACCGAGAACAGCCCGCCGAAGCCGATGGCGCCGATCGCCAGCGTCAGCCAGACATGCTTGCGCCCCAGCGCGGACAGCTCGCGCAGCGGGCTCGCATTGCTGTTGGCGACGTCGCGCGGAGCGAACAGCAGCACCAGTATGGCGGTCAGGAGCGCGAGGCCGGCGACGATCGCGAACGCCCAGCGCCAGCCGATCGCCTGCCCCACGCCGTTGGCGAGCGGCACGCCGATCGTCGTCGCGATGGTGAGGCCCAGCAGCACGCGGCCGACCGCCGCCGTGCGCTTGTCCATCGGCACCAGCGAGGCCGCGACCAGCATGGCGATGCCGAAATAGGCGCCATGCGGCAGGCCGGCGAGGAAGCGCAGCACCAGCATGGTGTGATAGTCGGGCGCGAGCCCGGACAGACCGTTCATCAGCGCGAAGAAGCCCATCAGCGCGATCAGCAGCGTCCGCCGCGCCATGCGTGCCGACAGCACCGCAATCACCGGCGCGCCCACCACGACGCCGAGGGCATAGGCGCTGATCGCGTGGCCGGCCGCGGGTTCGCTGACGTTGAGATCGTGGGCGAAGTACGGCAGCAGGCTCATGGTCGCGAATTCGGCGATGCCGATCGCAAATCCGCCCACCGCCAGCGCGAGATGGACGATGCCCGGATGGAACGCCCCGGGGGCATTGTCCTGGTTGACGTGGCCACCAGCAGCAACCGAGGAACCGCCGATCGGCTGCGCCGAAGGCCGGAAAACCGGTTCCCGCGGCTGCGTGTTGACTTGCTGGGACATTGCACGACTTCCATGGCTGCGAACGGTGGACGGCCAGGGTTCGCAGGGAACCACGCACGCAGGTTCGCGCATCGAAGGCGCTCTCCGCGCGTTCGTCTGGCCTCCCGTACCGGTGTTATGATTGTGCTTCGACGCCGGAACTGTCCGGACCCAGCATCAGCGACGCGCACGCGACTCGGCGCGATCGAAATGCCGTGTCACGAACATCGCACGTCAACCGCAGCTTCACCAGCGCGGCCAGCTGCCATCAGCCAGACCATATCGCATGACAAGAAAGGCGCCCTTCCGGGCGCCTTTCGATTGCGATGATCTTGTGACGAGTTACTTGATGACGACTTACTTGGCCGCCGGGTTGGCCGGAGCCGGCGCAGCACCACCGCCCGCGCCTTCCAGCTTCTTGCGCTGCTCTTCGGCGCGCTTCTGCAACTCTTCCTGCAGCTTCTTCGAGTTTTCCTCGAACACCTTCGGATCGGTCGGCGGGCCGTCATAGGCCTTGGCGAATTCGGTGTTGAGCGGCAGCGGCAGCGTCAGCGGCGCGCCGTTCGAATTGATTGCCTGAACGACGAGGTTCTGGCCCTTCTTCATGGCGGCGATCAACTCGGGGGTGGCCTCATAGTCGGACATGCAGCCGTTCTGGAAGCAGATCACATAGGGCGCCTGCTGCGGCGGGTTGCCGTCGACGATGATCCGGGTGCCGTGGACGAGCTGCATGCCGAGCGGCAGCGTGACGCGCAGGATCTTCTTCGGCTCGCCTTCCGGCTCGATGATCACGGCGGCAATCACGGGCTGGCCGGACTCGATGCGGCCGTCCTTGCCGGTGAAGCAGACCTGCTTGGCGTTGGCTTCCTGGCCCTTCAGGCAGAACTTGGTCCAGGGGGCGTAGATGAGTTGAATTTGTTGATCCTGGGGCGGCTGCTGGCCGGCCGCAGCGGCAGGTGGCTGACCGGCCGGGGCCTGCGGAGCAGCCTGGGCTGCCGGGGCCGGCGCCTTCGGCGCTGCCTTGGGTGCCGCCTTGGGCGCTGCCTTCGGTGCCGCGGGCGCTGCCGGCTGCTGGGCCTGAGCGGCAGGAACCAGGAGCGCTGCAGACAGAGCCGTCGCCGCCATCAGGGCGACAACCCGCCCATGCGGCCGGACCGGGGCGGCCAAGATACGGAAATTCATTGCGGAAAACCCTTTCTGAACGGCAGCGCCCGAAACCGCTGCAGGCGCCGACACATAGCCGTTTGGGCGGCTGTCTCCTAGTCAATTGAGGCGGATACGTGACAGGCGTTCCCGCCTTCGAATTGCACGCCTTCAATACAGCGGCGCGCGGAAAGATCAATGCCGACAAGAGTATTTGGCCACGCTGGACGGCGGGTTTCAGCAGCCTGTGATAAACCTCCCGGTGTGACGTTTCGCGAATCAAATCCGGCGCCTCGCACATGCGTTCCCGGGCGCGTTGGCCGCGCCGCATTGGCCGCCGTCTGGCTCGCCTTAGCATTTGTGCTGGCGTTCCTGACCTGTGGGCTTGCCGCGGCCGGCGAGAGCCACGCGATCGCGATGCACGGCGCGCCGGCGCTGCCGGCCGACTTCACCCACATGCCCTATGCCAACCCCGACGCCCCCAAGGGTGGCCGGCTGGTCCAGGGCGTGATCGGCACCTTCGACAGCCTCAATCCCATGATCATCAGGGGCGTTCCGGTGCAGCAGGTCCGCGGCTATGGCTATGAGCGCGGCTATGTCTATGAGAGCCTGATGGCGCGCGGCAATGACGAGCCGTTCACCCTGTACGGCCTGCTCGCGCGCAGCGTCGAGACCGACGATGCCAGGAGCTACGTCACCTTCCACATCGATCCGCGCGCGCACTTCTCGGATGGCCAGAAGGTGCTGGCCGACGACGTGCTGTTCTCGCTGGCCTTGCTGCGCGACCACGGCCGTCCGATGCACCATCAGTATTATTCGAAAGTCGCAAAGGCCGAGGCGCTCGACCCGTTGACGGTGCGGTTCGATTTCGGCGGCGTGGCGGATCGTGAATTGCCGCTGATCCTCGGCCTGATGCCGATCCTGCCGCGGCACGCCATCGACCCGGACAAGTTCGAGGAGACGACGCTGGCGCCGCCGATCGGCTCCGGCCCCTACCGCGTCACGGCCGTGAAGCCGGGCGCCAGCGTGACCTTCACCCGCGATCCCGATTATTGGGGCCGCGACCTGCCGGTGAATCGCGGCCTCTGGAATTTCGACGAGATCCGGCTCGATTACTACCGCGAGGCCAACGGCATGTTCGAGGCCTTCAAGCGCGGCCTGTATGATTTCCGGACCGAGACCGAGCCGCTGCGCTGGCACGAGGGCTACGACTTCCCGGCGGCGCGCAGCGGCGACGTGATCCGCGACACCATCAAGATCGGCACGCCGCGGCCGTCCGAATTCCTGGTGTTCAACAGCCGCCGGCCGAAATTCGCCGACCCCCGGGTGCGGCAGGCGCTGGCGATGCTGTTCGATTTCGAATGGGTCAACCGCAACTATTATTTCGGGCTGTTCTCGCGCGCCGGCGGCTATTTCGCCGGCTCGGACCTGTCGGCATATGGCCGCCCGGCCGACGATCGCGAGCGCGAATTGCTGAAACCGTATCTCGCGCACATTCCGCCCGACATTCTCGAGGGCAAGTATCACCTGCCGGTCAGCGACGGCTCGGGACGCGACCGCACCATCCTGCGCAATGCGCTGGCGCTGCTGTCCGAGGCCGGCTATGCGCTCGACGGCACGGTCTTGAAGCAGCAATCGACCGGCACGCCGCTCCGCATCGAGATCCTGGTGACGACGCGCGAGCATGAACGGCTCGCCCTCGCCTATCAGCGTGACCTCAAGCGCGCCGGCATCGAGGGCACGGTCCGGGTGGTCGACGCGGTGCAGTTCGAGCAGCGCAGGCTCGCCTATGATTTCGACATGATCCCGGTTCGCTGGGACCAGTCGCTGTCGCCGGGCAACGAGCAGTGGTTCTACTGGAGCAGCCAGGCCGCCGATACGCCGGGCACCCGCAACTACATGGGCGCCAGGGATCCGGCGATCGACGCCATGATCGCGGCGCTGCTGGCAGCACGGGAGCGGCCGGCCTTCGTCTCTGCGGTGCGCGCGCTGGACCGCGCCCTGATGTCGGGCTTCTACGCTATCCCCCTATTTAACTTGGGAGAGCAATGGATCGCGCGCTGGAATCGGATAGAACGGCCTTCGACCACGGCGTTGACGGGCTATCTGCCGGAGACCTGGTGGCAGAAACCCGGCGCGCGATCCAAGTGATCTGCCAGGTGATGCGACCTGACACGGCAAGACCTGAACCCGATCGACGCGATGCAACCGACGTTGAACCTGTGAACCAGTCGATCACCTCGCCAACGCTCGATACCCTGTTCAAGCGCACGCTGGCGCGGCAGCCGGAAGCGCTGGCGCTGGTCGATCCGCTCAACAAGCAGCGCATCACCGGACAGCCCCGCAAGCGCCTGACCTATGCCCAGGCCGACCGCGCGATTTCGGCGATCGCAGCCCACTTCGTCGAGATCGGATTGCCGGCCAATACCGTGATCGCGGTCCAGCTTCCCGGCACGGTCGAATTTGCCCTCACGGTCCTCGCCGCCTATCGGGTCGGCCTGGTGGTGGTGCCGTTGCCGCTGCTGTGGCGGCAGGCCGAGCTGACATCCGTGCTCAACCGCACCGCGGCGCGCGCGATCGTCACCTGTAGCAAGATCGACGGCGTCTCCTATGCCGACATCGCCATGAACGCCGCGGCGGAAGCATTCTCGATCCGTCACGTCTGCGGCTTCGGCGCCGAGCTGCCCGAAGGCATGTCCTCGCTCGACCAGGCGATCCTGGAGGATTCCCGGACCGCGCGCCCGATGATCCAGGACGGCCGCAAGCCGGCGCTGATCTCCTTCGACGTCACCAGCGACGGCTTCCGCCCGGTGCCACGCGCGCATTTCGGCCTGATCGCCGGTGGCCTGGCGATGTCGCTGGAGAGCGACCTGCCGCAAGGTGCCACCATCATGTCGGCGTTCGCACCGATGTCGTTTGCCGGCATCTGCGCGTCGCTGGTGACCTGGCTGCTGTCGGGCGGCACGCTCGTCATGCATCATCCGTTCGACGAGGACGCATTCGAAGCCCAGTTCAACGATCACGCCTGTGACACGCTGATCGTGCCCGCCCAGTTCGCGTTGCGGCTCGACGAGCGCGGCCTGTCGGAGCGCTTGCCGACGCTGCGCAACGTGATCGGCCTGTGGCGGACGCCGGAACAGGTCGGCTCCAGCGCGCCCTGGACCTCGCGGAGCGTGTCCATGACCGACGTCTATCTGTTCGGAGAGGCCGGGCTGTTCGGCGCCCGGCGCAACGCCGAGGACGGAGCCCCGGCCCCGATCAAGCCCGGCCCGCACAGCGCGCCGCGCGAGGCTCCGGGCGCATCGATCGCCGGCGAGATCCTGCTGACCCCGAAGGGCACCCTCGGCCTGCGTGGGCCTATGGTTCCGGTCGCCGCCTATGCGCCTCCGCCGCCTCCGGGCGACACCCTGATCGCGCCGCCGCCGCGGGATTACGTCGACACCGAATATGCCGCGCGGGTCGACCGCGCGACCGGCGACATCAACATCACCGCCCCGCCGTCGGGGGTGATGACCGTTGGCGGCTACCGTTTCCTTGCCGAGGAGTTGCAGGAATGGTCGCGGCGCTTGGGCCAGGGCGCGCTGCTGACGGCATTACCCGACCGGCTGAGCGGCCACCGGCTGGCCGGTCGCGCCCAGGACAACGCACGGGCCCGCGACGCGCTCACAGAACTTGGGCTTAACCCGTTGATGGTCGAGGCATTTCGCGACCGCGGCGGCCCCGCGATGAGCTAAAATCTTATCATTGCGTTAGTCTTAGCATTGTGTTGACGCCGCATTAAGCCATGCCAATTAGCATCGCGCCGGTTGCTGATCTGAAGCATTGGTTTCGAGCGTTCGAATGTCTCAACAAGGTCCGGTTCTCATCGTGTCGGCGACGACAAGGCCGTCGTTCGCCGCTGTCCTCGATGAGACGAAGCTGTTTCCGGTCGTCGTCACCGACTGGAACGAGGTCGGACGCGCGATCGAGCAGGTCAAGCCGGCCGCGATCATCGCGGCGGCCGAGGGCATCGATTTCGTCACTTTGTCGGCGCTCGCCAAGCGCGCCGCAGCGCGTGCGCCCTATCTGCCGCTGATTGCGGTCGATCCGGCGACCACCCTGCCCGACACCGTGATCGCGTTCTTCCAGAACAAGGGCTTGCCGGATCGCCTGGTGGCCCGTCTCAATGCGTCGCTGCGCGTTCGCGCGCTGCATGCGACCGTGATGCGGCGGCTGGTGCCGCCGGCCCCGGTCGCGCTGACCGATATCGATCCGGTCGGCGAGGCCACCACGCTGCTGATCGGTCGCGGCGGCGCCTACCCGACGCTGTCGGTCGCGCTCGGCGAACGCGCCGGCGTGGTCGGCGCGCTCAGCATCGAGGCCGCAGCCAAGCATCTGTCCAATCGCGACATCGACGGCATCGTGCTGGCCGAAGGCTTCACGACGCGGGTGATGGACGCCTTCCTGACCGTGCTGACCGAGGATGTCCGTTTCCGCCCGCTGCCGGTGATCGTCACCTCGGGCGAGTTGGCGCCGCGCTACGAGCTACCCAATCTCGAGATCGTCACCGCCGGCCCGACACGGGTCGCCGACATGGCGCTGCCGATGATCCGCCAGCATGCCTTCGAGGCGCGGCTCGGCCGCATGCTCAAGGCGATCGACGCCAAGGGCCTGATCGATCCCCGCACCGGCCTATTGACCAAGGCCGCGTTCGAGCGCGATTTCGCCACCGCTGTCTACCAGACCGCCGAACGCGGCGGCGCGCTCTCGGTGGCGCGCTTCAGCTTCGACAATTCGCACCCCCGTGCGCAGTTCGACGGCGCCCGGATCATCAGCCGGCTGATGCGGCAGGCCGATTTCGGTGCCGTGTATGACGAGTGGTCGCTGGTGGTGGCGTTCGCCGGCACCGACCTGCGCACCACGCAGACGATCACGCGGCGATTGGCAAGCGTGATGCGCCACACCCAGAACGGCCGACGCGATGTCAGAGCCGAGCCCGCCGTCAGCGTCGCGACGCTGCTCCCCAGTGATTCCGCGATGTCGCTGCTGGGGCGATTGTTCGGAACGGCGGAGCGCGCGGCGTCGTAGAGCGGAGGTATCTCCGCGTCATTGCGAGCGCCGCGAAGCAATCCACGCATTGGTGAATGAGGCTCTGTAGATTGCTTCGTCGCTTTGCTCCTCGCAATGGCTTGGATGAATAAGGCTCACTTCTTCCACGAGGTGAGCAGCTCATCGAGCTTCGAGAAAATTGCTGGCGTCTGATCAAGATACCGCGCCTGAAACGCGAAGTGTGAGGTCGCCGAATGTGCGAACAGCGCGACGGTGCCGTGGCACATCGGATTCGGAACGGTGCCGGCCTCGTAGCACTGTATGAAATACGAGATGTGATGAGGCTCGGCTGTGTTCGTCAGGAACGAGGCGTAGTAGATCGCTATTGGCTGATGTCGGTAAAGGCGGGCGTACAGTTCATGGGGTGCGCCGTCAAACGTCGGCGGCGTGGTGAGATCGACCCCGGTCGCATGAATGTTCTGTAGCTGCCGCTCGGGAACCGGATCGGCAGATCCTTCCCGCCCGATTGGCTGCACGGGGCCTACGATTACGAAGTAACGCGGTCGGACAGACAGATCGATCTGGCCATCGGCATCGCGCGAGATCACCAGCGCGTCCGTTCCATCCTTGTCAGAATACCCGCCATCGGGCATCGCAAAGATCAATTGAAAGCAATCGATGTCCGGGAGAATGCAGAATCGGCGATGCGGTTTCTCCAACATGGCGAGTGGCGGCCGCATCTTGAGATATCCGTAGGGAATCTCGAAATTGCCGATATCGAGTTCGAAGCGGATGGGTCGGGACAGATCGACGCCGGCGGCGAATGCGGGCGTCCCCGGTGGCAGCAGCAGCAGAGCGCAAGTTCCGATCGCCCGAACGATCGATCTGAAATGACACCTCGTGGCGATCGGCTGCGAGCGTCCACAAGCTCTGGAAATTCCGTCGGTCATTTTCGACCCTGCCCAGGAAGTCCACAACCTATGGTGGCATCCTTCGGATAGGCATGTCCGCTAGCGATTTAGTGCTTCCGATCATTGAACCGAAGATTGGGGCCCATGCTTTACAGACCGTTTGCTTCGGCGAGGAAACCTGCGGTGGGATAGTATTGCCAGCAGAATCGGCCGCGCCACCCCTCCAAGTTATTGCGGGGCGGCGAAGCCATCCATCTTTCCGCGACCGCGGAAGGTGCGCTGGTCCCGTCGCCTCACGCCGCCTTCTTGCTCTCCGCGAGATTGGCGAGCTGGCGCAGGATCTCGGTGGTGCCGGCGAGCCGTTCTTCCGGCGTGTCCCACTGCTGCAGGAATACCACCTTCATGTCCGGCCGCACCTTGGCCGCCTGGCCGTGTTGACGGATGAAGCTCACCAGACGTTCGGGATGCGCGAAGCTGTTGTCGCGGAAGGTGATTACGGCGCCCTTCGGGCCAGCGTCGATCTTCTCGACATTGGCCCTGCGGCAATAGGCCTTGATCGCGGCGACCTTGAACAGATAGCGCACCTCGTCCGGCAGCACGCCGAAGCGGTCGCGCATCTCGGCGGCGAAAGCATCGATGTCCTCGTCGGTGTCGAGATCGGCGAGACGCCGATAGAGCGACAGCCGCACGCTGAGGTCGTTGACATAGTCCTCGGGGATCAGGACCGGCATGCCGATCGTGATCTGCGGCGACCAGCGGTCGGCGGCGGGTTCGGCGACGCCGGCCTTGAGGTTGACGATCGCCTCCTCCAGCATCGACTGGTACAGCTCGAAGCCGACCTCCTTGATGTGGCCGGACTGCTCCTCGCCGAGCAGATTACCGGCGCCGCGGATGTCGAGGTCGTGCGAGGCAAGCTGGAAGCCCGCCCCCAGCGTCTCCAGCGACTGCAACACCTTGAGCCGCCGCTCGGCCTGCGCGGTGATCTTCTGCTGTGCCGGCAGCGTGAACAGCGCATAGGCGCGCAACTTGGAGCGGCCGACGCGGCCACGCAGCTGATAGAGCTGCGCCAGGCCGAACATGTCGGCGCGATGCACGATCAGCGTGTTGGCGTTCGGGATGTCGAGACCGGACTCGACGATCGTGGTCGACAGCAGGATGTCGTATTTGCCGTCGTAGAATGCCGACATGATGTCCTCGATCACGGTCGGCGGCATCTGGCCGTGGGCGACCGCGACCTTCATCTCGGGCACGTTCTTGTCGAGGAAATCCTTGACGCCGGCGAGGTCCTCGATCCGCGGCACGACATAGAAGGCCTGCCCACCACGGTAGCGCTCGCGCAACAGCGCCTCGCGGATCATCAGCGGATCATGCGGCGCGACGAAGGTGCGCACGGCAAGGCGATCGACCGGCGGCGATGCGATGATCGAGAGCTCGCGAACGCCGGTCAGCGCCAGTTGCAGCGTGCGCGGGATCGGCGTCGCTGACAGCGTCAGCACGTGGACCTGGGCACGGAGCTGCTTCCACGTGGACCTGGGCACGGAGCTGCTTCAGCCGCTCCTTGTGGCTGACGCCGAAATGCTGCTCCTCGTCGACGATCAGGAGGCCGAGGTCCTTGAACTTGATCGCCTTGCCGAGCAGCGCATGGGTGCCGACGACGATGTCGACGCTGCCGTCGGCGAGCCCCTTCTTGGTCTGGGTCAAATCCTTGGTCGACACCAGCCGCGACGCCTGTGCGACATTGACCGGAAAGCCCTTGAAGCGCTCGGTGAAGGTCCGCGAATGCTGCCGCGCCAGCAGCGTGGTCGGCACTACGACGGCGACCTGCTTGCCTTCCAGCGCCACCGCGAATGCCGCACGCAATGCCACCTCGGTCTTGCCGAAGCCGACATCGCCGACGATCAGCCGGTCCATCGGGCGGCCGATCTCGAGGTCCTTCAGGGTCGAATTGATCGCCCCCAGCTGGTCCTCGGTCTCGTCATAGGGGAAGCGTGCGCAGAACTCGTCATAGACATGCGGCTGCAACGGGAATTTCGGCGCTTCGTGGAGCTGCCGCTCGGCGGCGATCTTGATCAATTCGCCCGCGATCTCGCGGATGCGGTTCTTCAGCTTGGCCTTGCGCGCCTGCCAGCCGCCGCCACCGAGACGGTCGAGCTCGACATTGGCGCTGTCGGAGCCGTAGCGCGACAGCAGCTCGATGTTCTCGACCGGCAGGAACAGTTTTGTCTCGGCCGCATAATGCAATTCGAGACAGTCATGCGGCGCGCCGGAGACTTCCAGTGTCTGGAGCCCGACGAAGCGGCCGATGCCGTGCTCGACGTGCACCACCAGATCGCCAGTCGCGAGGCTCGTCACCTCCGAGATGAAATTGTCGAGCTTGCGGCTCGCCTTGCGCGGTCGCACCAGGCGGTCGCCGAGAATATCCTGCTCGCTGATGACCGCGAATTCGCCGGTCTCGAAGCCGGACTCCATGCCGAGCACGGCCAGCATGGTCTCGTTGCGCGGCGTCGCCTGGACGATCCGCCAGGTGTTGACGCTGGTGGTGTTGAGCAGCTTGTGGTCGCGCAGCATCGCGCCCATGCGATCGCGCGAGCCCTCGCTCCACAGCGCGACGATGACCTTCTTGCGCTGTGATTGCAGCGCGCCGATATGGCCGACCACGGCCTCGAACACGTTGACATTGCCGTCGGCGCGCTCCGGCGCGAAGTTGCGGCCCTGCCGCGCGCCGGCGTCGAACACCTCGCTGCTGCCTTCCGGCACTGCGAACGGCGTCAGCCGCGCCAGCGGCACGTCGCCGAGCAGCTTGGTCCACTCGGGCTCAGACAGATAGAGCTTGTCCGGCGGCAGCGGCTTGTAGATCGCGCCACTGCCCGGCTGGTCCAGCGCCTCGCGGCGCGCTTCGTAATAGTCGGCAATCTGGGGGAAGCGTTCGCGCGCGGCGTCCTCGCCCTGCGGCTCGATCGCGATCGTCGCGCCGTCGAGATAGTCGAACAGCGTGTCCATTCGCTCCTGGAACAGCGGCAGCCAATGCTCCATGCCGGGATGGCGCCGTCCCTCGGAGACCGCCTCATAGAGCTGGTCGTCGCGCTCCGGCGCGCCGAACGCCGCGACATAGCCCATGCGGAAACGGCGGATGGTTTCGGTGGTGAGCTGGAATTCCGAGACCGGCACCAGGTCGAGCCCGCGCATGTCGAGATGCGTGCGCTGGGTTTCGGCATCGAAGGTGCGGATCGATTCCAGGCTATCGCCGAAGAAGTCGAAGCGCACCGGCTGGTCGAGGCCGGCCGGAAACAGGTCGAGGATGCCGCCGCGCACGGCATACTCGCCGGGCTCGCGCACCGTGGACGAGCGGGTGTAGCCGTTGTGCTCCAGCCAGGCCACCACCGAATCCATCGGCACGACATTGCCGGGCGCGACCGACAGCGCCTGCGCCGCGACCTGATCGCGCGCCGGGACCCGCTGCACGATGGCATTCACCGTCGTCAGCACGATCAGCGGCTTGTCGGAGCCCGTCAGCCGCGACAGCTTGGCGAGCGCAGTCAGCCGTTGCGCCAGGATGCCGGAATGCGGCGAGACGCGATCATAGGGCTGGCAGTCCCAGGCCGGAATTTGCATGACCGCAATATCGGGCGCGAAGAACTCCAGCGCACGGGCGAGCTGCTGCATCCGCGCACCGTCGCGGCAGACCACGGCGAGGCTCACCGCCGGCCGCTTCGGCTGCGCGGCGATGGCGCGCGCCAGATCGGAGATCACGAGCCCCTCGGCGCCCTCGGCGACGTTGGCGATGGTCAGCACCCGGCCGGGCGCGAGCATCGCGGCCGGCGATTTCATCGGCTGCTTCATGCGCTGGGATCCGCGACCCGGAACGCCTTGATGCGGGCAAACAGCGCGGTCGCGTATTCGGCCGGCAGCACCTTGTCGCCGGTCAGCGCGGCATAGAGGTCCGGATCCGGCACCTCGATCAAATGCTCGAGCTCGCCGATCTCCTGATCGGTGAGACCAGCGATCTCGGCATCGGCAAAGCGGCCGAGGATCAGGTCCATCTCCCGGGTGCCGCGGTGCCAGCAGCGAAACAGAAGCCGCTTGCGGCGGTCATCGAGCCCCTGGCTCGATCGTGTCGATCCGGTCATGTGCCAAAATCCATTCAACGCCAAAAGCCCGGACGTGCCGGGCGGGCTTGATATAGCGACGGCGGCGGCCGATGTCAGCCCTCATTTGCCGCCTTTTGGGGTTTCCTTGCGCGCATGACGTGAGTCGTGTGTAAAAGACTTTGATGCGCCCCGCTTTGCTCAATCCGCTGTTTGCCCAGGTCACGACGCTTTCGGGCGTCGGCCCGAAGCAGGACAAGCTGCTGCGCTACCTGCTCGACCGCAGCGAGACGCCGCGGCTGGTCGATCTCCTGCTGCATCTGCCGGCAAGCGTGATCGATCGCCGCGCCCGGCCGAAGATCCGCGACGCCGCGGTCGGAACCATGGTGACGCTGGAGGTCACCGTCGATCGCCATCGCCCGCCGCCACCGCGCAATTCGCGCGCGCCCTATCTGGTCTACGCCAGCGACGACACCGGCGATGTCGTGCTGACGTTCTTCCGCAGCCCTCCCGGCTATGTCGAGAAGCTGCTGCCGGTCGGCGAGAAGCGCTACGTCTCCGGCACGCTGGCGATGTATGACGGCATCCCGCAGATCGTGCATCCCGATCGGGTCGTCGACGAGGCCGGCTTTGCCAAACTGTCCGGCATCGATCCGGTCTATCCGCTCACCGAGGGCCTGGCGATCGGCTCGCTGCGCCGCGCCATCGCGCAGGCGCTGACCAAATTGCCCGACCTGCCGGAATGGATCAGTCCTGAGGTGCTGCGCCGCTGCAACTTCCCCCCGATCCGGGAGGCGCTGACCCGCGTCCACATTCCGGTCGAGCTGACCGACATCCTGCCCGATGGTCCGTTCTGGTCGCGGCTCGCATTCGACGAACTGCTGGCCGGCCAGCTCGCGCTGGCGCTGATCCGCGCCACGCTGCGGCGGCCCGCCGGCGTGCGCAATGCCGGCGACGGCCATCTGCGCAACCGGATCATCGATGCGCTGCCCTATGCGCTGACCAAGTCGCAGCAGGAGGCGGTCGCCGCAATCACCGAGGATCTGCGCCAGCCGGTGCGGATGCTGCGCCTGGTGCAGGGCGATGTCGGCTCCGGCAAGACCGTGGTGGCGCTGCTGGCGGCGGCCGCCGTCACTGAGGCCGGCAAGCAGGCGGCGCTGATGGCGCCGACCGAAATCCTGGCGCGCCAGCACATCAAGACCATCGCGCCGCTGGCCGAACGCGCCGGCATGCGGGTTGCGATCCTGACCGGCCGCGAGAAGGGCAAGGAGCGCCGCGAGTTGCTGGCGCGGCTCGAAGCCGGCGAGATCGATCTGTTGGTCGGCACCCATGCGCTGATCCAGGACGACGTGGTCTACAAGGATCTGGCGCTCGCTGTGGTCGACGAACAGCATCGTTTCGGCGTGCGCGAGCGTCTCGCGCTGACCTCCAAGGGCGAGGCCGTCGACGTGCTGGTGCTGAGCGCCACGCCGATCCCGCGCACGCTGGTGCTGACCTATTTCGGCGACATGGATGTCTCCGAGTTGCGCGAAAAACCCGCCGGCCGCCAGCCGATCGATACCCGCGCGGTGCCGATGAGCCGGATCGAGGACGTCATGGACGGCGTCGGCCGTGCGCTGGGCGCCGGCAAGCTGGTCTACTGGATCTGCCCGCTGGTCGATGAATCCGAGGCCGAAGGCACCGAGCATCTCACCAACGCGACAGAACGCTTCGAGAGCTTGCAGAAGCGGTTCGGCGATCGCGTCGGCCTGGTGCACGGCCAGATGAAAGGCGCCGAGAAAGATCGCGTGATGGCGCAATTCGCTGCGCATGAGATCGGCCTTCTCGTCGCCACGACAGTGGTCGAGGTCGGCGTCGACGTGCCGGCCGCGACCATCATGGTGATCGAGAACGCCGAGCGCTTTGGGCTGGCGCAACTGCATCAATTGCGCGGCCGCATCGGCCGCGGTTCGGAAGCCTCGACCTGCCTCCTGCTCTACAAGGAACCGCTCGGCGAGATGTCGAAGGCGCGGCTCAAGGTGATCCGCGAGACCACGGACGGATTCCGGATCGCCGAGGAGGATCTGAAGCTGCGCGGCGAAGGCGACGTGCTCGGCATCCGCCAGAGCGGCCTGCCCGGCTACCGGATCGCGCGCTCCGAAGTGCACGGCCAGCTCATCACCCAGGCCCGCGATGAGGCATTGCGGATCATGAAGGACAATCCGAAGCTGAAGGGTGAGCGCGGCGAAGCGCTGCGCGTCCTGCTCTATCTCTATGAACGCGACGAAGCCGTGCCGCTGATCGGCGCGGGCTAGCTTGCCAGCGATCGGCGCGGCCTTGCTTTTGCCCATCAAGCGGTATACCACTCCGCCGTCGCGAAAAACGACCGCCTGAACCGGCAAGCCCGGCAGGCCGTCGCGTACACGTCGACCACGCGCCTCGCGTGGTTCGGCCAGCGTCTCCGAAAGCAACCGCCTGACACCGGTCAGGCCATCGCAGCCGTCAGCGCCGCCGGCGCTGCATGCTTGCGACCACAGGAGCGCTACCATGCGAAATCCGATTACGATCATTGGCGCCGGGCTCGGCGGTCTCACCCTCGCGCGGGTCCTGCATCTCCACGGCTTTGCCGCAACCATCTATGAAGCCGAGGTTTCGGCGAGCCAGAGAACACAGGGCGGCCTGCTCGATATTCACGAGCACAACGGCCAGATCGCACTCAAGGCCGCAGGGCTGTTTGACGAATTCCTCGGCCTCATCCGTCCCGGCGAAGATGCCAAGCGCGTCGTCGACAAGGACGGCAACGTCTTGTTCGACCATCCCGGCAGCCGCACCGGCACGCGCCCCGAAGTCGACCGCGGCGATCTCAGGCGCATGCTGATCGATTCGCTCCCCGCGGATGCGATCAGATGGGGTCACAAGGTCACGTCGATCGCCACGCGCAGTGACGCACGGCACGACATCACCTTTGCGCATGGCGCGACGATCACCTCCGACGTGCTCGTCGGCGCCGACGGCGCGTGGTCGAAAGTCCGTCCGCTGCTGTCGCAGTCAAAGCCTGTGTACACCGGTGTCTCGTTCATCGAGACGTCGCTGTTCGACGGCGACACCCGGCACAAGGCGAGCGCTGATGCGATCGGCAGCGGCACGCTGATGGCCGTCGCCCCGGGCAAAGGCATCCTGGCACATCGCTATGCGAGCGGCACGCTGCACACCTACGTCGCCCTGAAGAAGCCGGAGGATTGGATCAACTCCATCGACCCGAAAACTGGCCTGGCGCATATTGCCGGACAGTTTCGCGGCTGGGCCCCGCACCTTACCGCTCTCATTACGGACGGTGAAACAGATCCCGTGCTGCGCCCGATCCATGCGCTGCCGGTCCGGCATCGATGGCCGCGCGTGCCCGGCGCAACGCTGCTCGGCGATGCCGCGCATCTGATGTCGCCCTTCGCAGGCGAAGGTGCCAACCTCGCGATGCTCGACGGCGCGGAATTGGCCCGCGCGCTTGTTGCCGCTCCCGACGACGTCGAAGCCGCGCTTAGCCGCTATGAAAGCGAGCTATTCCCGCGCAGCGCCGATGTCGCCGAACGGACCGCTGCGAACCTGGAGCAGTTCTTCGGCGACGGCGCGCCCGGGAGCGTGGTTGACCTGTTCAGCAAGCACCTTGCGTGAACCGGCAACGCGTCAGCGGGGATCATCCTCGGTCGATGCAACCGGTACCAGCTCATGGCCGGCGGCCTGCCAGCCACGGCAACCGCCCTCGATCACGGCGACGTCGGAGAAGCCGATCTCGCGCAGCGCCTGCGCCGCGCGCGTGGCCTTGCCGCCACCGCCGCAGGTCAGGATCACCGGATGCCCGCGGTCGCCGAGCGCCGGGTCGGAAGCGGCGACGGCCGCGATCTCCGTGTGGCAGATATTGCGCGCGCCCGCGATGGTGCCGCGCTCGAGCAGCTGCCAGGGCTCGCCGACATCGATCAGGGTGACACCGTCCTGCTCCAGCGTGCGCCTCGCCTCGTCGGGCGACAACATGCGAACGGCCGTGCCGGGCTGCCCGGAACGCATCAGCCCTCGACCTTGGCCGGCGCTGCCGGCTGCAAGGAGGCCTGATTGGCGATCCGCGCGGCATTGGCCATGCCGGCGAGCGTCGCCGCACGCTTCTGGTCGCTGGCACCGGGCTGCACCACGCCGGCCGACATGATCAGGGTCGCGGCGTCCTCGGTGCTCATCTCGATCTCGATGATCTTGCTTTTCGGCACGTAGAAGAAGAAGCCGGTGGTCGGGTTCGGGGCGCATGGCAGGAACACCGAGATATGCTCCTCCTCGCCCGGCAGGCTGGCCGAGAGCTCGGCGCTCGGCGCCTGCGAGATCAGCACGATCGACCACATGCCTGGCGAGGGAAATTCGACCAGGCCGACGCGGCGGAAGCTCGAACCATTGCCCGAGAACAGCGTCTCGAACACCTGCTTCAGGCCGCGATAGATGGCGCGCACCGCCGGAATCCGCCCGAGCAGCCGCTCGCCGAGATCGACCAGGGTGCGCCCGATCAGGTTGGCAGTGAGGAAGCCCAGCAAGGTGAGCGCGATGACGGCAACGATCAGGCCGGAACCGGGCAGCCCGAACGGCAGATAGGTCTCCGGCCGGTAGGCCGTCGGGACGAACGGCCGGACCAGATTGTCGACCCAGTTCACGAACCACCAGGTCAGATACAGGGTGATCGCAACCGGTCCGGCCACCACCAGGCCGGTCAGGAAATAGTTGCGGAAACGCGCCATCAACCCGCGGGGGGCATCCGGGGGCAATTCACCCGTCGCGGCGGGAGGCACTTGGTTGGGAGTCATTGCGGTTCCAGGGTCGTCGAAGCGGCCGTAGTCCAACACCCAGCTAAGCCATTCTGACGCGTTTTTGAAGGGGCCACGTCGCGGCCCCGCTTGCGACTATTCGACCGTGACCGATTTGGCCAGATTTCGAGGCTGATCGACGTCGGTGCCCATGACCACGGCGGTATGGTAGGCGAGCAGCTGCACCGGAACGGCGTAGACCATCGGCGCGAAGGTCGCCCCCATGTCCGGCATCACGATCGTCACCAGCGACTGGATGGTCGCCTCCGCCGCCCCCTTGGCGTCGGTCATCAGGATGATCTTGCCGCCGCGGGCGGCGACCTCCTGCATGTTGGAGACGGTCTTCTCGAACACCTTGTCGTAGGGCGCGATCACCACCACAGGCATGTGCTCGTCGATCAGCGCGATCGGCCCGTGCTTGAGCTCGCCGGCGGCATAGCCCTCGGCATGGATGTAGGAGATTTCCTTCAGCTTCAGCGCACCTTCCAGCGCCAGCGGATAGCTGGTGCCGCGGCCGAGATAGAGCACGTCGCGCGATTTCGAGATCTCGCGCGCCAGCTTCTCGATCTGCACTTCGTTGGTCAGCGCCTCCGACATCAGCCGCGGGATCTCGACCAGGCCGTGCACCAGCTTGGTCTCGTCGGCATCCGACAATTCGCCGCGCGCCTTGCCGGCGGCRACCGCGAGCGAGGCCAGCACCATCAACTGGCAGGTGAACGCCTTGGTCGATGCGACGCCGATCTCGGGACCGGCCAGCGTCTGCAACACGGTCTCGCTCTCGCGCGCGATCGTCGAGGTCGGCACGTTGACGACCGACAGCGTATGCGCGCCCTGCGACTTGGCGTAGCGCAGCGCCGCCAGCGTGTCGGCGGTCTCGCCCGACTGCGAGATGAAGATCGCCAGATCGCCCTTGCGCAGCGGCGCCTCGCGATAGCGGAATTCGGAGGCGACATCGAGCTCGACCGGCAGCCGCGCCAGCCGCTCCAGCCAGTATTTGGCGACGAAGCCGGCATAGCTCGCGGTGCCGCAGGCCGTGATCGAGACGCGCTGGATGTCCTTGAAGTCGAACGGCAGCTTGACCGGCATGGCGACGCGCTCGGTCGCCATGTCGACGTAGCGCGCCAGCGTGTGCCCGACCACTTCCGGCTGCTCGTGGATCTCCTTGGCCATGAAGTGGCGATAGTTCGCCTTGTCGACCAGCGCCGTCGCCGTGGTGTGCTTGATCGCCTCGCGATGGACGATGGCGTTGTCCTTGTCGAAGATGGTGGCGCCCTTGCGGTTCAGGACCACCCAGTCGCCATCTTCGAGATAGCTGATCGTGTCGGTGAACGGGCCGAGCGCGATCGCGTCCGAGCCGAGATACATTTCGCCCTCGCCATGGCCGACCGCGAGCGGCGGGCCGTTGCGGGCGCCGATCATCAGGTCGTCATTGCCGGCGAAGATGAAGCCGAGCGCGAAGGCGCCGCGCAGCCGCGACAGCACCGCCCTCACCGCCTCGACCGGCGCGACGCCGCCCTTGAGCAGATTGTCGACCAGATGCACCACGACCTCGGTGTCGGTCTCGGTCGAGAACACAGCGCCCTTGGCCTCGAGTTCCTCGCGCAGTTCGCGGAAATTCTCGATGATGCCGTTATGCACCACGGCGACGCGTTCGGTGGCGTGTGGATGGGCATTGTTCTCGGTCGGCCGGCCATGGGTGGCCCAGCGGGTGTGCCCGATGCCGGTGTGGCCGCCGAGCGGCTTGGCCTCGAGCCGGGTCTCGAGGTTCTTCAGCTTGCCCTCGGCGCGCCGCCGCGCCAGAGCGCCGTTCTCCAGCGTAGCGACCCCCGCGGAATCATAGCCGCGATATTCGAGCCGCTTCAGCGAATCCACCAATTGCTCCGCGACCGGAGCGCGTCCAAGAATGCCGACGATGCCGCACATGCGGTTCAATGTCCCCAAAAATCGCCGAAAATTTGCCAAGGCGGCGACACGGTCCCTTAACGGGAATCGCCGGTCGCAAGATACTCAATAATTATTGCCGATTGCGACAGTCTTAAATGGCAACGCCGATGCGCAAGGCTGGTTAATTTGGATTAACCGGCCAACCGCAGAACTGACCGCTCGATCCAGTCCGACGCGTGGTCCCAACACCTCGTCGGCCGGCGCTCGACAGCACGAAGAAGCTTCGGCGCCTCGGTGGTCAACGGTGGACCGCGGCGTAAACGAACAGGCCCACGACGAACCAGAAGATCACCCCGCTGAGCGTAGCGACGATGTCGTGCGGCTTCCGGCGGGCAAGACCCCAGAGGCCTCGACCGGTGGCGGTGAGGAATGCTTCAACGAGCATTTCCAGCGCGGCCCGGATCAGACCATTGATCACGACCGCCGTCCTTGACCACGCTCCCCGCCGGCTCGGCGCACACGGCAAAACCATTCCGTCGGGATGGACCCTGCAATTTTCGGCATCGCGCTTCGTACATCCCGGCGCGCTAAGGATTGCGAAATCGCGACCTGCAAAGCCCGCGCGTTGCGTCAACAGCCCATTAACGCCCGCCGCCAAAGGCCATCAATGCGGGGCGGGATCGATTCCAGGCGGCGCAGGCAACGAGCCGCCCGAACTGCGCGTCTTCCGCTTCAATTCGCGGGTGCCCCCGCGCTCGTATCGTCAGATCGGCTCGACGCCGGCGCGATAATCCCCGGGCTTGGACTGCTCCGCCGGTACATGGCCCATGCGCTTGGCCCACAATCCGGTCAGGATCGGCACCAGGATAGCCGTCACCAGGCACGACGTCGCCACCAGCGCGGTGGCGGCCGGCGCCACCGGCTTGAAGCTCGGCACCATGTTGGCGATCAGCGTCGGGTTGGCGATCGCAGCACCCGCCGTGCTCGACGCGGCGAGACCCGCCGTGCCATTTCCACCGGCGATGAAGCGGTCGGCCAACATCAGCGGAATCCCGGTGATCACGATCACGACCAATCCGAGCAGGATGCCGCCGACCCCGGTCTGCGCGATCACATTCAGATCGATGCCGTTGCCGAGCGCGAAGCCGAAGAACGGAATCAGCGGGTGCACGCACTGGCCGAAAAACTTGCGCAGATCGCTGTCGAGATTGCCGAGCGCAAAACCGATGATGAACGGCAGCACAGCGCCGACGAACAGGCGCGGCTCGAACACCGCGACACCCGACGCCCCGAGCACCAGCATGCTCACCAGTGGTCCCGATTCGATCGACATCAGGACGAAGGCCCCGGCCTCCTCCTTGCTGCCATATTGCTGCATGATCGCGGCGTAGAGACCGCCGTTGGTCATGTCCATCGCGGTCGTGATGGCGAGCACCGAGAGCCCGGCGAACACGCCGGTTGCTATTCCCGCTTCCGGAATGAAGCGCGCCGCGATCATGGTTGCGACCCATGCGACGATGATCTTGGTGACCAGCAGCGTGCCCGACTTCCGCAGCACCGTGCCGGTYGCGCGCARGTCGATCGTGGCGCCCATGCAGAAGAACCAGACCGCCAGAATCGGCACCGTGCCGGTGATCAGTCCGTTGGTGAACGAGCCGAGATAGGCGCCCGCACCCGGCGCAAACGTCTTGCAGATCGCGCCGAGAAGTAGCGGAACCAGCATCAGCCCGCCCGGAACCCGCTCCACGAATTTTAGAACTTTCACGCTGCCTCCCAGCACTGATATCGACAGTTCAATTTTCTTGTCGCTGGCAGATAGCCCGCTCCGCCGCGCGACGCCACAACCTGCGAGAGATGATCACGGACTTTTTCCCGCATTTTGCATTGCGCGCAGGGTTCAAAGTCTGATTGCATCGGCCGGTACGCACTCGCTGTCCGCGAATTGCATTGCACGTTGCGTCAACGCGTCATTAACGGCTTTCGGCGAGGGTGCCCGCCGCCGGAGGTACCCCGATGCATACCACGCATGATCGTGAGACGCAGCGCCTCGACGTGCTGGCGGAGCTCGACATCCTCGACACGCCGCGCGAGCTTGCCTTTGACCGCCTGACCGGACTGTGCCGAAAGATCTTTCGCGTGCCGATGTCGACGCTGACGCTGATCGACGGCCATCGGCAATGGTTCAAGGCCTCCGAGGGCATGGAGGACCGCGAGACCGCGCGTGGACCCGCGCTCTGCAACCTCGCGATCGCACAGGATCAGCCGCTCGTCATTCCGGACACGCTGCGCGACCCGCGCCTCGCCGACAACGTCTTCGTGCACGGCAAGCCGCATATCCGCTTCTATGCCGGTGCCCAGCTGAAAATATCCGGCGCGGTGGTCGGCACGCTGTGTGCGATGGACACCCGCCCGCGCGATTTCGATGCCGACGCCATCGGCCTGCTCACCGATCTCGCCGCCATCGCGGTCGACGAATTGATGCTGCGAAACCTGTCGATGCAAGACGGCCTTACCGGCACCTCCTCACGGCGGGCCTTTCGCGGCGAAGGCGAACGGCTGACCGCGCTGGCCTTGCGGCATCTCAGCCCGCTGTCCTGCGCCGTGCTCGATGTCGATCACTTCAAGCAGGTCAATGATCGCCATGGACACGCGATCGGCGACATGGTGCTGGCGGCGGTCGCGAACGCCGCGCACTGCGCGTTGCGCAGCTCCGACGTGATCGGCCGGCTCGGTGGCGAGGAGTTCGGCATTCTGTTGCCGCACACCAGCCTCGACAATGCGATGGCGGTGCTCGAGAAGGTGCGTGCCGCCGTCGCGGCGACGCGGATCGAGACGCCGGCCGGCACAATCGACGTCACCTGTAGCCTCGGTGGCGCGGCGCTCTCGCCCGGCAATTGCTTCGACGACATGCTGCGCAACGCCGATCTTGCGATGTACGGCGCCAAGCAGGCCGGCCGCAACCAGGCGCTGGCCTGGGTCGACCGGGCGCCGTCGATCGCGCCGACCGCGCGGCGCGTGTTCAAGGCCGGCAAGATCAGCTTCAACGCCGGCCATTCATCGATCGACTGCACCGTGCGCGGGCTGGCGCGCGACAGCGCGACGATCGAGGTGATGTCGACCTCCGGCATTCCCGATCAGTTCAAGCTGGCGATCGCCGCCGATGCCGTGTCGCGCGCCTGCCGGATCACCGGGAAGGCCGACAATCGGATCGAGGTCGCCTTCACCTGACCGGCGATGCGGAATAGTCTGTCGCGCTGGTGAGGAACCCTTGATGTCGAACGATCAGCCACCGCCCCTCGCAAAACCGTTCTGGCGCCGCGGCCTTGCCGGCTTGCTCGATTTCATCACCGTGTTCTTCGGTGGTGGCTATGCGATCGGCGCCGCCACCGGCCAGACCACCAAGGACGGCTTCAATTTGACCGGCGCTCCGGCGCTGCTGCTGTTCGCACTGATCATTCTGTATTTCTATCTCGGCTGGAAGGTCGTCGGCGGCACGCTGTGGCAGCGCGTGCTCGGCGCGCGGTAGGCCCAAGCGGTATTCTCCGGCCGACCGCCACTCCCGGGCTTGCGCCGCATCGCTTTCTGGTTGCAGCTTCCGCGAATACCGCCGGAGGGCCATGAAATTGACAGCTCGCACGCCTACGGTCGTCAGCGACTGAACTCCATCCAGCGAGGCCGCCATGACTGATGTCGCCCCTTCCAGCACGCCGAACAGCAACTTCGAGGTCGAGGCGGACGCCACCGCGCGCTACTGGCACAAGGGCAGCCACGATACCCTGCCTCCGCCCGATATGATGGGCGCCTATATGCGCAACCGCCCGGTGCCGACCGAACCGGCCGAGCCGCGCAAGGCCTGGATCATCGGCAGCGGCATCGCCGGCCTCGCCGCGGCCTTCTACATGATCCGCGACGGCGGCATGAAGGGCGAGGACATCACCATCCTCGACACCATGCATATCGAAGGCGGCTCGCTCGACGGCGCCGGCGATCCCGAGAACGGCTACATCGTTCGCGGTGGCCGCGAGATGAACTGGAACTACGACAATCTCTGGGACATGTTCCAGGATATCCAGGCGCTCGAGCTGCCCGAGGGCTACAGCGTTCTCGACGAATACCGGCTGGTGAACGACAACGATCCGAATTTCTCCAAGGCGCGGCTGATGCACAAGCGCGGCCAGATCCGCGACTTCGCGACGCTCGGCCTGTCGAAGCCGCAGCAATGGGAGCTGATCCGCCTGCTGCTGAAGCGCAAGGAGGATCTCGACGACATCACCATCGAGCAGTATTTCAGCCCCGGCTTCCTCGAAACCAATTTCTGGTATCTGTGGCGCTCGATGTTCGCGTTCGAGAACTGGCAGAGCCTGCTCGAAATGAAGCTCTACATGCATCGCTTCCTCGACGCGCTCGACGGGCTCACCGACATGTCGGCGCTGGTGTTTCCGAAGTACAACCAGTTCGACAGTTTCGTCCGTCCGCTCATGACGCATCTGCGCGAGCGCGGCGTCAAGGTGCAGTTCGATACCCGCGCCTACGATCTCGACATGACGATCGAGAGCGAAGCCCGCACGGTGACCGGCATCAAGGCCAAGGTGGGCGGCGCCGACACCACCATCGCGGTCGGTCCGAAGGATCTGGTGTTTGCGCTCACGGGATCGATGACCGAGGGCACCGCCTATGGCGACATGGACCAGGCGCCGGTCCTCGCGCGCGGCAAGCACGATCCCGGTGAGGCCAGTGACTGGACGCTGTGGCAGAACCTCGCCAGGAAGTCGCCGATCTTCGGCAAGCCCGAGAAGTTCTGCGGCGATGTCGACAAGTCGATGTGGGAATCGGTCACCCTCACCTGCAAGCCGTCTCCGTTCGTCGACCGACTGAAGGAACTGTCGGTCAACGATCCCTATTCGGGCAAGACCGTCACCGGCGGCATCATCACTTTCACCGATTCCAACTGGATGATGAGCTTCACCTGCAACCGTCAGCCGCATTTCCCGACCCAGCCAAAGGATGTGCTCGTGGTCTGGGTCTACGCGCTGCTGATGGACAAGCCGGGCAATTACGTCAAGAAGCCGATGCCGGCCTGCACCGGCCGCGAAATCCTGGCCGAGCTGTGCCATCACCTCGGCATCGAGCACAAGCTCGACGAGGTGGCCGCGAACACCAAGGTGCGGCTGGCGCTGATGCCCTACATCACCGCGATGTTCATGCCCCGCGCCGCCGGCGACCGGCCGCATGTCGTGCCTGCCGGCTGCACCAATCTCGGCCTGATGGGCCAGTTCGTGGAGACGTCGAACGACATCATCTTCACGATGGACAGCTCGATCCGCACCGCGCGCGTCGCGGTCTACACGCTGCTCAAATTGCGCAAGCGCGTGCCGGACATCAGCCCGACGCAATATGACATCCGCTCGCTGCTGAAGGCCGCCCGCGCCCTGAACAACAACGAGCCCTTCCCGGGCGAACGGCTGCTGCACCGGCTGCTCGACAAGACCTACTTCGCCCATATCCTGCCGCCGCTGCCCGATCCGGACGCCACACGGCGCGGCTCGGCCGAGCGAGAACTGGCAGGACTGCTCGGCAAGGGCGACCAGGCGCTCGGCGCGATCATCGGCTGGCTGGAGCGGGTTCGCGAGAGCATCGGCACGCGCAAGGGCTGAAGCACGGCCCTCGGGCAACCGCCGCAAAGCGGACCGGGCAAAGCGCTACGCGGAAATCCGCTTCGCATTCTTCCGGATCATGCCTGCGTGTTCGACCCGGTAGAGGCGCCACCGCTCCGGCACGCCCTTGAGCTGGTGGGCGCCGCGGTCGCTGAAGCGGATGCCGGACGCCGGCATCAGGTCCTTGACCGCGCTCGAGACCAGCACTTCGCCGGCCCGCGCCTTCGCTGCAACCCGCGCGCCGATATGGATCGCAAGACCGATGACCTCTTTCCCGGTCATCTTGTATTCGCCGGCGTGCATCCCGATCCGGATCTCCAGCCCCAGCGTACGGACGGCCTCGCGGATCGCAGTCGCACACTGGATCCCGGCCGCCGGCGCGCCGAACGTCGCCAGCAGCCCATCGCCGGTCGTCACCACCTCCTTGCCGCGCAGCGCCTTCAGCTCGCGGCGGACGGCGGCATAATAGTGATTCATCACCTGCGCCCACCGCGCATCGCCGAGCCGCGCGGCCTGCTCGGTGGATCGGACGATATCGACGAACAGGATGGTGGCGAGCGCCTGCTTGAGCTCCGGGCCACGCTCGGCGGTTCGGCGCCGGTTCGCGATATTGCCGACCAGCGGTTCATAGCGATGGCTGCGCCGCCGCGCGACGGCGGCCCTGGCATAGTCCTGGGCGCGCTGCACCGTGCGGCAGCGAACGGTCTTTTCCTGCGGCGGAAACGTCCAGTAGACCTTGCGCCCCGCGCCGGCACCCTGCACCTCGACGGCGCCCCACTTCAGATGGATCGTCGAGCCGGCCCGCCGAATGCACCATGCCTTCGAGGTGTATCCGGAGACGTTCGACTGATGGACTCCGATGCGAAGGAATTTGGCCATGAACGTCCGGGCGATCACAGTGGCGCTTGGGGGACTATGGAGAGCAAGCGTAGTCACACGCTGTCGCATTGGCAACAGGACTGTCTTGCCGACCATCCACAGCGTCGGGCCGTGCCGTCGTCGCAACTCGCTTCAGCTTCGATCGGAATTGAACCTCGTCGCATCGCGCAGCTGCCCGTTCGATCCGGCGTCGGCATCGATCGGCGGAATTGCCTCGTCTTGCACGTCTGCGGTGAGCCGTCTTTCATCGCGGAATCGCGCTGGCGCAAGCCGGCTGCGATCGACCGTCACGTCAAAAATGTCGAAGCGGTTGTAGTAGCCAACCACGTCGTGAAATTGCTTCGGCTCGACGCACCGATTGAGATCGATCTCGGCGTAGGCGATCCCCTCCTGGTCCTGCAATTCATCGCCGAAGACGGCCCCGGTCGGATCGACGAAGAAGCTCGCCGCACGCGGTGTCCGGTCGATCACGTCGGCGATCGCCTTGTCGCGTTCGATCAGGAAGGCGCGCATCGGTTCGTCCATGTAGCCGGCGGTGACGATGCCGAATGCCTTGGCTTCGAAGCAATGGGCGCTGGCCCGGATGCGGTTGGCGGCGACATTGTCGAAATTGCCGCCGCCTGCCGGGCGCCGGGTCGGCCACATCGGTGGCCAGCTCGAGATGTGCACCTGCTCGCCTTGCGCCATGAGCGCGAAGCGGGCCAATGGATTGGTGTTCTCGCCGCAAATCAGCGCGCCAATGCGGCCCTGCCGCGTCTCCGCGACCCGAAGTCCCGCACCATCCCCCGACGACCACACCAGCTTCTCATAGAAGGTCGGCACCAGCTTGCGGTGATGGACCAGAACCTCCCCGGTCTCGCCGATCAACAGGTTCGAGTTCCACAGTCCCCCGACGCTCACGGCTGAACGCTCGCTGATGCCGATCGAGACGGTGACGCCGAGACCGCGCGCCTCGGCGCAAAGCCGCGCCACTTCCGGCCCGTCAGCCAGCACGGATTGCGCGGCCATGCGGACGAACAGATCGTGATTGTCGATCGGAGGCCACAGCGCGGCCCAGACCGGAAAGGCTGGAATATAGGTTTCGGGAAAGGCGATCAGCTCGGCGCCGGCCCTGGCCGCCTCGCGGACGATGGAGATCGCCTTTTCGGTGGTCGCCCGGCTGTCGAGGAAGACAGGCGCGGCATGGACGGCCGCGGCCTTGAAACGAGGGAGCATGTCGAGGAATCCCGGCTAGAGCGTTTTCCCGCGAAGTGGATACCGGTTCGCGCGAAGAAAACGCGTCAAAACAAGATCAAGAGCTCCGTCCCGATCCAATCGGAACGGAAACGCTCTGGGATGAAAGCGCAGCGGTATCATCCCTGCCTTGCCGGCGGGCACGGGAATTATCGCAAGGCCGGTTGCGAAGGATCGGAACTGACGTACGCTGGAACGGGAATTGCTTCGCTGAGCGGCCGAGCAATCTGGAGGCAAGTCATGTTCGATACGATCAACTGGGACGATTTGCGGGTATTTCTGTGCGCCGCTCGCGCCGGCAATCTGAGCCAGACCGCGAAACGGCTCCGGCTCGACCATTCCACCGTCAGCCGGCGCATCGCCCAGATGGAGGCGTCGCTCGGGGTTGCGGTGTTCGAGCGTCACCGCACCGGGCTCAAGCTCAACGAAGTCGGCGAGCGGTTGTTGCGTCATGCCGAGCGGGTCGAGAGCGCGGTCATCGCGATCCGCGAGGAGGCCAGCGCCAGCGACACCCGGGAGCTCGTGGGCAACGTGCGGCTCGCCACCATGGAGGGGATCGCCTCACTCTACCTGGCGCAACGCTTTGCCGATCTGCGCCGCACCGCGCCACAGCTCACCGTCGAACTCGTGACATCGGCCCAGACCGTTTACGTCCACAAGCGCGAGGCCGATCTGTTCGTCTCCTTCTTCCGACCGCCCGGCCCTGGCCTGATCTCGGAGCGCATCGGCAAGTTTCGGCTCGGGCTGTTCGCGAGCCGAAGCTATCTCGACCATCACGGTATGCCAGCGAGCCTTCGCGACCTCGAGGATCATTGGTTCGTGTCCTATATCGAGGACCTGATCCAGGTCGATTCAGTGCGCTGGCTCGCCGACGTCATCGAGGAGCCGAAGGTCGCCTTTCACTCCAACAGCATGATCGCGCAGATGAATGCAGCGGCGGGCGGCCTCGGCATCGTGATGCTGCCGAGCTTTGCCACCAGGGAGCGGCCCGACCTCATCCCCGTGTTGCCGGCCCTCGCCGGCACGGTTCGCGAGGTCTGGCTCAATGTCCACAGCGACCTGCAATTTGCCCCGCGCATCCGCGCCGTCCGCGCATTCCTGAAGCACACCCTGAAGCAGGACCCCGACATGCGGGTCACGCTGGCCGATGCCCTGCCGCAGCCGCGCACGGCAGATTGCAGAAATCCATAGTTCCCTTCCATCGGAGCCCGGCTGAAGCTCATCCGATTGGCGCAACGAAAAGCGCTGAAGGTTTGGGGGTCGATATGAACGTGGTTACGTCCGGCAACGGCGATCCGGCGCGGCGCGGCGTCGCGCTGGCGAAGAAGCGGCTGACATTGGCGCTCGCGCTGAGCTCCGCAATGGTCGTGATCTATTTCGGCTTCATGGGCCTGTTCGCGTTCGACAAGCCGCTGCTCGGCACCATCCTGGCGCCCGGCCTGTCGCTTTGCATCGTGCTCGGCCCGCTGGTCATCATCTCATCCTTCGTGCTCTGCCTGATCTATGTGCTGTGGGCGAACCGGGTGTTCGACGCCGGCATCCGCGATCTTCGCTGAAGGGACAGGGAAGATGGGCAGCAGCACACTCTCGATCGGGTTCTTCTTCGCCTTCATGGCGCTGACCTTGGCGATCACCTATTGGGCCGCACGGCGCACCCGCACCACCGAACACTTCTTCGCCGCCGGCGGCCAGGTCACGGCGTGGCAGAATGGCTGGGCACTCGCGGGGGACTTCCTGAGCGCCGCCGCGCTGCTTGGAATTGCAGGCATCGTCACCTCGAACGGCTTCGACGGCATGATCTATTCGATCGGATGGCTGGTCGGCTGGCCGATCATCCTGTTCCTGATCGTCGAGCCGTTGCGCAACGTCGGCCGCTTCACCTTCGCCGACGTCGTGGCCTACCGCCTGCGCCAGCGCCCGGTGCGCCTCGCCGGCGCCGTCGGCACACTTGCCGTGATCCTGTTCTACCTGATCGCCCAGATGGTCGCGACGGGATCGCTGATCAAGCTGCTGTTCGGCCTGCCCTACACCTGGTCGGTCGTCGT